>Ga0114931_10002723_pt1 | contig 22459 bp, 18 predicted proteins | sample 2SBtaG_FD_89579 | JGI IMG/M metagenome (GOLD analysis project Ga0114931, IMG submission 89579) | Deep subsurface microbial communities from Kolumbo volcano to uncover new lineages of life (NeLLi) - 2SBTROV14_V59a metaG | ecosystem: Environmental > Aquatic > Marine > Volcanic | place: Kolumbo... | reverse complement strand
TGTCGCTCAGGGCATGCGGCCTCGTGTTTGTGATCGGCATAGGCTTTTCCCTTCAGTTGCACGCGCAAGAGTGGAATCCCGATTGGGGTCCGGTGATCATCGGCGGCGGCGATTTCGATGAACATCGGACCGAGGGAAGTGAACTAACCGGGGACGCCTTCATTCGCGAGGGATTCAAGTTCCTCGCGGCGAACGTCAAGACACAGAATAGAATCGCCGTGTGCGTCGGTTGTCAACATGACGGGCAAACGGCGTTCCAAGACGCGGCGGAAGGACTTGATTTATGAATCGAAGAAGTGTTCTTGTGTTGGTCGCTGTGGGATTGGTTTTGGGGTTTGGCCAGCGTCCTGCCCACGCCGGACTGGTTACATGGGACTTCGGCGGCGAAATACGTGACATCGTCGATGCGGACGGCATCTTGGGTGGAGCGATCAACGTAGGTACGCCATTCTCCGGTTCCTTTACATTTGACAGCACAACGCCCGATAGCGATCCGGAAAATGCGAGTCTCGGCGTTTACGACGGTGCTGTTACCGCCGTCTCCGGGCAGATCGGAGACCATACATTCTTTGAATCCGATGATTTTGGCAGCGAGATTCAGGTCCGCTCTACCATCAGCGGTGAGGAAGACCATGACTTCGGACTGTTCGCAAGTGATATCAGCTTTCCTGATTTCAATGCAGTATTTGATCTTTCGTTATTCATTAAGGATTTTGATGGACTGACGATAAGGACCGATGCCTTACCTCTGTTCCCACCCGATCTAGCAAGTTCATCTCCCAGCATGACGTTTACATTAGATCCTGGTAGGACTGCCTTTGTCGGTGAACTGACTGCCCTTGTTCCCGAGCCGAGTTCGCTTGCACTACTTGCGTTTGGATCGCTTGTTCTTCTTAAGCGGCGGCGATACTCGCGGTCACTCGGCGTATTCGGCGCCAAGCTGTTCGTCGGCAGCGCCAAACGGCGTAGACGACATGGCGACTGTCGGAATGGCGGGCGCGAGTTGGTACACTGTTGGATGGCCTGGGCGGAGGATAGGGCCACGGTGGGAACCGACCCGAGCGCCGACCCAGGGGCCAAGACCGAAGGCCTGGCGGCATGCTGGTCGCCCGTCTTCCCTTGCTCTTCGGGATTGGCATGAAAGCGATAAATCCCTCGGGGCGGAGCACCGAGCTCTGGAACAGGAAACAAACGTGAACACCGGGAGACTTTCTCCCGGATAGGCGTAACTCAGAAGGCGTGGTTCTCCATTTCACGGTGAACCACTACAACATGTCATGCCTCAAACGACTCAGCACGGTATCTGGCGTTGGTTGCTTTGGATCGTTTCGGTAGGTCTCGCTCTCTTTCCCCTCGTTCTGACGATTCTTCTGGTCTTGGCCGTGCCTAGCCTTTCGGACGCCTCGTCCGTCTGCTATGCTCGGATGGATGGTTTTTTCATATTCATGGGCGTTGGCATTGTTTTTGTGGCTTGGCGTGCATGGCATTATCGAAAATCGCCTCGTAGCAACGAGTATCTTTTCTTTCGTTGGCTCTACCTGCTCTTCCCCATTTGGGCACCGATATTCTATGTCTTGCTATCCGGTTTGATTATCGGTGTCGGAAACGGGATCGTCAGGTAATGCTCCCGCACTCTACACGACAGGAGTGACCTGCCCTGCTTACCTGTTGCACATGCCCTGCACGCCATTGCGCAGTGAACGCATGGTCAGGCAATTCGCGAAGTCGGCTTTGGCGGCGGCCTGCGACGAGTTCTTCTGAAGCGTCACAAGGTGCGTCGTCATAGTGGTCTGGGTAACGCCCATCAACGCTGGCCGAACGCGTTCTTTACCGAGCGAGGGTTGTTCAGCATGGAAGCAACCCATGTTCGTCTCCGTCAATCCGCGTTGCGATGAACCACCAACTGGAGAGCCGTGTGCGGGAGAACCGCACGCACGGTTCGGGGGAGGAGGGGCCGGGTATCCAACCGGCTCTTCCTACCCCTATCATACCACTGAAATACAAAAGTACCCCTCCGTGCGTGCGATTGTTGCGGAAACAGCCCGATTCGGGAGCGGACAAACAGCGCCAGCAACCAGCGAAAAATGTTAGGTCGATGACCCAGCCTACGCCGCTTCGCATCGCCCATCCAATTGGAAAGAAGATGCCGTCATATTGGCACATTCTGGAACCAGCAGTCAGACTACAATGGCACGTCGGACAAGCATGGTCACGCGAGCGTGAGCCATGCCATGCTACGAAACATCGTCTCTCAGCTCCCTGACGGTCGCTGCTCTGATGGTCAACGATGTTTGTCAGAGCCCTTTTGAAGTCTTTTAGGGCCGGGCATCATTTGGCTGCGGTCTTTTGCTTTTTTTGTGCCTCTGCAATCAACTCTTCCTGCACGGAGACCGGGCACTTGCGATAGGAGCCGAATTCCATCGAGAAGGTTGCGCGTCCCTGCGTGAGAGATCGAAGATCGGTCGAGTATCCAAACATATTCGCCAGGGGAACTTCTGCGATCATGATAACGGCATTGGGTTTCATATCGCTTTCAATAATGATTCCTCGACGCGAAGCCACATCGCCACTCACCGCTCCTTGAAACTCCGTAGGAACCTCAATCTCCACCTTCATGATGGGTTCGAGCAAAGCAGGTTTGGAATCGCGTACCGCCTGTCGAAACGCCGTCCGCGCGCAAACCTGAAACGCAAGGTCCGAGGAGTCCACCGCGTGGGAGGAACCGTCTTCTAGGACCATCTTGGTTCCCACGACTTCAAACCCTGCCAACGGGCCCTTGCTTCGCGCCATCTGGAACCCTTTATCGACCGACGGGATGTACTCGGTTGGAATGCGCCCGCCGGTAATCTTGTTCTCGAAGATGTACACCTCGTCGCCATTGGCTTCGATGGGAATCAGCGTCCCCACCACGTGGGCGTATTGACCCGAACCTCCGGTTTGCTTCTTATGTTTGTAGTTAAACTTCGTTTCCTGCGTCGGAGCCTCGCGGTATTGCACGCGCGGACGACCCACGGTTACGGTCGCCTTGAACTCTCGTCGCATTCGCTCGACGTACACCTCCAGGTGAAGCTCGCCCATTCCCGAGATAATCGTCTGACCCGCCTCCTCATCAAAATGGCTGTGGAAGGTCGGGTCTTCTTTTACGAAGCGGTTGAGGGCTTTGGACATCGGATCGCGATCCGCGTTCGTTTCGGGCGCGATTGCAATGGAGATCACCGGTTCGGGCGTGTGCATGCTCTCCAGCGTAAGGCTGATCTCCTTGTCGGAAAGCGTGTCCCCCGAAACGCAATCCATTCCCATCAGGCCTACAATTTCGCCGGCACGCGCCGACTCGAGATCCTCGCGCTTGTCGGCGTGCAGTCGAAAGATTCGTCCGATTCGTTGCATCGCTCCGTTGCGGGAAACCTTGTAACCCTTGCCTTTTTTCATTTCACCTTGATAGATACGGGCGTAGGTGACCTGCCCAAACGGCTCATCGCAAATCTTGAACGCCATTGCGACCATCGGACCCTCCGGATCGGCGGAGAGAGTTACCTCAGCCCCGTCGTTGGCGTTGTCACAGGCGTAGGCGATTCGATCAATCGGGGACGGAAGATACATGGTGGCAGCATCAAGCAAACACTGAACGCCCTTGTTGCGATAAGCGCTCCCGCAAAAGACCGGTGTAATCTCACGTCGCAACGTCGCGCCGCGAACCGCTTTGTGGATCAGCCCTTCGCCGGGATCATCGCCTTCCAACATGGCTTCCATTAACTCGTCGTCATAGAGACTGAGCGTATCGAGCATTCCGGAACGTGAACGAACTGCGTCTTCGCGTAATTCGTCCGGAATCTCGGCGTAACGAACCTCAACACCGCTTGCCCCCTCGAAGTAGACCGCTTTCATCTTGACCAGGTCGATCACGCCCTCGAAATCGTCGCCGGCTCCGATGGCCATTTGCATCGGAACGGCGACGTGGTTGAGTTTGGATTCCAGTTCGCCGATGACCTGAGCCGGGTCGGCGCCTGTACGGTCCATCTTGTTGATAAAGGCGATGCGCGGTACGCGATATCGGCGCATTTGACGGTCGACGGTGATCGATTGTGACTGTACACCACCCACAGCACAAAGAACCAGAATCGCACCGTCAAGAACGCGCAGCGAACGCTCGACCTCAACCGTGAAGTCCACGTGACCGGGGGTGTCGATGATGTTGATCTCCTTGCCTTCCCAGGCAACGGTCGTGGCGGCGGACGTGATGGTGATCCCGCGCTCCTTTTCCAATTCCATGAAGTCCATCGTGGCACCGCCGTCTTTGCCCTTGACCTCTTGGATGCGGTGTATTCGTCCCGCGTAGAAAAGAATCCGCTCGGTCAGCGTAGTCTTACCTGAATCGATGTGAGCCGAGATTCCAATGTTTCGTATGTTGCTAAGTCTTTCCATCACCCAATGCCTTGCCTTGCCGCCGTTTGGTTCGTGCGGACTTCGTCCGGTCGCACCGTGCCTATTGACCGGTGCACACGTGCGTGCAATAAGCCCGCGCCGTAATCGTTGCCGTCATCCGCACGCTGCGGATGTACAATTTCTCCAGTGCCCGGTTTAGACGCTAGGTCTACAAGCCCGGGGGTTTCATGTTCCCCGCCGGATCGCCCAACCCAAGGGGTGGATCCCGGCAATAAAGCTAAACTACGCTCTTAACGGGTAGTTGCGGCAGATCGAATATCCCCCATCGCCGCACCCGGCGACATGCACCGCCGGGAGACGATAACCGCCAGTGCCCAAAAAATCAAGCGGATCGGGGAATTGATTCTCGCCGACCTTCAAACCCGGATTATCGGCCAATACTTCGGTCAGGGTGAAGGACTTTCAGGTGGTGGAACAGCGCCGAGCTTGCCCTGGAACATCCCGTCGGAAGGGGGAACCCGCTCGTGACGGTGGGGAGGGGTTCCCCCCCCCACCGACGATCCCACGCCGTTCCGCGGCGATCGAGTCATCCGGGTCCTAACGGATTACGCCGAGTACGGAATTGTTGCTCTCGTCGCTTTCGGAGACGGTGTTGTCGGGGTCTACGAGGATAATCAAAGTTTGCCCCAAGTGAGAGCCGGGTACACTCAGGCGGGTCTTGATGGTTTGGGTTGCGCCCGGTGTGAGCTGCTGACCGGAGTAGTTTCCAAGCACGGTATCTTGGGTATCTGCGACATCATCGAGGGATAGCAAGGCCCTGATTCCGTACGCTCCTGTTGGCATGTCGGTTCCGGTATTGGCAACAGTGAACTCGAATTCGATCTGGTCGATCCCGTTTTTGTTCTTACTGCGCAACTTGTTGAGCGTTACGGTGAGGTCTGGTATACCGGGATCACCGGGCGGAGGGGTTTGCCCCGGAGGAGGCGGCGATGTGTCGCCAATAAGGCGGAGGGCAAGTCCGGTTGGCGATAGTGCGCGAAAATCCCCCGGCGTTTTCTCGATCAACAGCGTTAGCAATGTCGTTACGCCGCTTCCGTCCAAGTTGGCCCGCTGGATGAGTCCGGTGTCACGATCCGTCCAATACATCTGACCCGCCACCGTGTCGAGCTCGATCTGAAACGGCTGCTTCAGGAGCGTTCCAAGTTTCTTGCTGACCAGCACTTCGACACCCGAACCGTCTCCGAATGAACGCATTACTTCGCTGCCGAACTCGCCTGTTACCCAGTAGATACTACCGTCGGTGTCATCAATCGTGATGCCGCGAGGTGTCACTAGTCCGGCGACCAACCGGGTGACCCGGGAAACATCAAAGGCTCCCTCCATCGACGCGCGGTGAATATCACCTGCGAAATAGTCAGTCCAATATAGTTCGTGATTGGCCAGATCGAGAGCCAACCCCCACACCGTGCTGAACTCGAGGTTGCGGTCTGCACCGACACCAACGCCATAGTCAGGTGCACGAAAAAGACCGACGTCGATGAGTATTTCGCTGTTGCGTCCGTCCAGGTCCGCCCTGTAGATTTTTTGTGTTGTCGCATCGGCCCAGTAGATTTTTCGACCAACCGCGTCGACCTGCACGTCGGTCGGATGGCGCAGCCCATCGGCCGTCGTCAGAATCGTCTCGACCCCCGTGCCGTCCAGATTGGCCCGCCGAATGACCTCGTCGTTGACTCCTACCACAAACTGTCCGATATCGACCCAGTACATCTTCTTGGCGATCGGATCGATCGCGATTCCGAACGCAGCCGTCACGTTGTTCACCAACGTTTCACGGTTCGAACCGTCCAGGTTCGCACGTTCAATGGTATTGGCCTTGTTGTCGGTCCAGACCAATTTCGATTGTGCTTTGGCAGGTCTCTGCATGACAACCAACGTAGCCACTGCCAGGGTAATGCACATGCTCATTGGGTTCAGGAAGTTTCTACTCCGCATCATTTTCCTCTCCTCTTGATATCGTTTCCTTGCCGGTACTTCTTGCGCGACCGCCCGGTGGGTACGCGTTACGATCCCACAGATGGCAGCGCGAGTACCAGAAACGATTAGAACATTCTAATTGTTGAAAACGCAGCTTTCAGACGCGTGCGGTCAGCTTTCTCGGCACGGCCCATTGGAGTGCGGGAGGCCATGGATCATCGTCGCCACCGTATTTTGTGATGCGCCACAAGACGCCGTGGGCAACGAGGGGCTGAGTCCCGTCGGCGTTTGTCCAAAACGAATCATCTGCCCTTTGGGTCTCACCGTCACTCTCTTGAAACTACGAACGAGATTGCATTTTTGCCGGCGGTGCAGACGTGGCAGAACCACGCCGTTTTTGGTCGGGCCGTGGCGGGCGTTCCATAAGAATCGTGGTGCGATCGAGGTCTTTTTGGAGGAGCTTTTTTTCGAGCGCTCGTCGCGCAAAACGAATGTCGGTGCGACGTGTGATGTGAGAGATGACCAGGTTGCTTTGGGGAAGGGCCTCGCAAACTTTGGGAAAGTCGTCCAGGTGAATGTGGCGACCCGCGCGGGCACGCTCACGATGGTCTCGGTCGTAAAAAGTGCACTCGATAATCACCACCTTGCTGTTTTTGACAAAATCAAGGTCAAGAAACCGGCCCAAGGCGGTGTCGCCGGTATAAGTGACAAGCGGCACTTCCGTTTGGTCTTCGATGGCAATGCCCTCTTTCTTGAGGGCGACGAGTTGCGGTCCGCTCTTGCCGAGAAACTCGGCCTTGAGCTTGTGACGCTTTTCAATCAGCGTAAATCCCAGCGCACCATCACAATGGTTTACCTCAAAGGCGCGAACGAAAAGCCCCCGGCGAATGGGCGTGTCGTCGAGATGTTCGACACCGATTACGTCCGCCGGCGACGGGTGCCGCTCGATGTCGGACCAGACGTCCATCAGTTTTTGGATGGATTGAGCGAGACACCGATGAACAATCACACGACCGGATGGATTTCCGATGAAATTGCGCTGCGAAAAATAGTAGGCGATGCCGGCGGCGTGGTCCATGTGGCCATGCGACAGGCAGACGTTGTCGATGGAAATCACCTCGCGCGGTGCCCGACCGATGTCGAAACAGACGTTCAGTTCCGGCGCAGCGATCACCGTCTCCTCTCCGGCGAGCGAGAACCCGACGAGTTTGAGATCATCGACTGTTTTTTGGACCAATCGTCCCATGTTTCTCCTGCGTTCTGGGTGCGGGATGACTTTTCGCCGGATTACAAATACCGCCGCCTGAGCGTCTCATGCACAGGCCACACGAGTGTAGGCGATTTGACATGCGTTATCCAGAGGGGGTAGGCTCTTGTGCGTTGATGCGTTTGGCGCATCGCAGGTTTGGGTAGGGCTCAAACCCGCTTGGGATCCTTGTTCGGTGCTTGTTTGCCAATGTTTGGTGCCGGTCGAGTCCCGATCGATACGAGGCGCACATGCTTTGTCCGTCGTGCAAAAAGAGTGATAATAAGGTCCTCGACTCGCGGATCAGCGAAGGGGGGGCTGCGATTCGTCGTCGTCGCGTCTGTATCCACTGCAATCGAAGGTTTACGACCAAGGAGCGATTGGAAGAAGAACTTCGCCTGATGGTTGTGAAAAACTCACGGCAGCGCGTCCCCTACAATCGTGACAATGTTCTTAACGGCGTTGTCCGAGCGTGCACCAAGCTTCAGGTGAGCGACGCCGAAATAGACGAACTCGTGGACAAGGTTGAGAGCGAGTTGTTCTGTAACCACGACCGGGATGTTTCATCGGAGGAGATTGGGCGGTACGTTGGCGTACATCTTCGGAGGCTTAGTCCCGTTGCGTATGTACGGTTTATGAGCGTTCACCGCAAGTTCGGTTCGATTGACGAGTTTATTGATGAAATCAGCGACGTGCGCGAGCTTGCCGCCCACGATAGTCCCGAACAGCAATCCCTTTTTGAAAGATGAGCAACGAGTTGGAGCCATCGTCGTCGGGCGGTTCACCGCCCGTTTTCGAACGCGTCAAGGCTGCCTTTGCAAACGCGGGGATCGAGTTCACCCATACCCACCATGCCCCCGTTTATACCAGTGCGGAGGCTGCGAAGGTGCGGCGTGTCTCACTTCATAGTGGTGCCAAGGCCCTGATTCTCAAGGGAAACGACGAGTTCTTCATGGCGGTTTTGCCGGCGGACCTGGCGCTGGACAGCAATCGCTTGCGAAAAACCATCGGTTCCAAGCGGATGCGTTTTGCGAGCCCGGACGAGGTCTTGAAAATCACCGGGTTAACGCCGGGTTCCATTCCTCCGCTGGGGAGTCTGTTCGGACTCAGGACCATCTGCGACGAGAGACTCAGCGAGAATCCGCGCATTAACTTCAATGCCGGAAGCCACAGCGACTCGCTCCAAATCACTTACGACGATTACATCACCTACGAGAATCCCCGGATCGTCGTTTTGGCGAAGGAAACCGACACGAACTGTTGAGCGGCGCGGGGTTTGTCCCGTTTTCCCCGCTGGTTTCCGGTTGGGCGCATGGATCAAAGTCGGCGGTTCCTATCGACCGCAGAGCCTTCTGCGATTACGATCGTTTCGATGTCACCTTTGGAAAATAAGCCCAATCCTGGAGTCCGCGATTCGATTTTCGATCATACACCCGAGTCGCTGGGCGCACTGCTGGCCGAATGGGCTGAGCCCGCATTTCGCGCCGAGCAGGTTCTTCAGTGGGTCTATGACCATGCGGTCACGACCTATGATGAGATGACCAACCTGTCGAAGCGACTTCGAACGAAGCTCGCGGAGACTTTACCTTTTTACCAGTCCACCGTTGTCAAGGAGCAACACGCCGCGGACGGTACTCGCAAGCTTCTTTTGGCCTGGTTCGACCGGGCGTCGAGTGAGTGCGTCATGATTCCAGGCGCGGATCGAAGAACCGCTTGCATTTCCTCGCAAGTCGGGTGTCCGGTTGGTTGCGTTTTTTGTGCGAGCGGGCTGGACGGTCTTCAGCGTCAGCTTACCGCCGGAGAGATTGTTGAACAGGCGATGCGCGTTCGCGCACTTTGCAAGCCCGACCGACTTTCCAACGTCGTTTTCATGGGTTTGGGTGAGCCGCTTGGCAACTACGCCAATACGATCCGAGCGGCTCGAACGATCAACGCGGGGTGGGGAATGAACATCGGCGCCCGTAAGATTACCGTAAGCACGGTCGGTTTGCCGACCCAGATGCGCAAGCTGGCGGACGAAAAACTTCAGATTACCCTGGCGCTGTCGCTTCATGCTCCCAACGACGATCTTCGACGGGAGTTGATTCCGTGGGCCGACCGCGTGACGATTGCCGAGCTTGCCGATGCCGCCAACTATTACTTCCGCAAGACCGGTCGCGAGGTCACGCTGGAATACATTTTGCTCGGCGGGAAAAACGACTCGCGCGAGTGCGCTCGCGATCTCGCGAGTGTTTCCAAAACAATGCGGAGCAACGTCAACCTGATCGCGTACAATCCCGTGGTCGGTCTACCGTATCATAGACCCACCGAGCAGACGGTCGAGATGTTTCGTTCGATGCTTCGCGAGCGAGGCGTCAACGCCCATATTCGTGCGAGCCACGGGCGCGACATTGACGGCGCATGTGGGCAACTTCGTCGACGCAAAGGGGCCGATTTTGTCGATCTTTCCAAACCCGGGCGATCGCGATCGGCAAAAACACCCTCGACGTAAAAGTGTTGGCTGCAAGTGCGAAAGCAAAGTATCAAGCGTACGGCGTTTCGCTCGACCGCAATAAACCAGGAAGCAATCGACGGTCCGTAGAGAGGGAGTGGGCGGCATTGATTTGATGCCTGCGTTTCTACCGGCCTTGCGTGGAGAAGTGGTGCCAAGTGGTGCGGGTGTGTGACAGAATCGGCGTGGGAGCGAATCGCATGGCGAAAACCCGGTGACCCCCCTGTATCCCCCCTTGTAAAGGGGGGACTTGAGCTTATCACCCCCTGGTAAGGGGGGACAGAATCGGTAACACAGCGAGCCGCGTAGAAGGGGGACGCAGCGAGCCGCGGATTTTAGCATGACAGCGCTGCAGCCCGCGATTGCGGTATGGAATCGCGGTTTGGCCCGATTCAGCAACGGCGTTTTCGACACCACCAATGGTGATTCGGAATGAATCCAACGCTGTCATGTTAGTCCGCGCGGCGGGGGGGGAGCGCAGCGAGCCACGGACTTTTGGCCGCGCGGCTTGGTCGGCACGGCGGCAGACTCAAAATGGAACGGACGGCGGGACAAAACATCCATTGTCACAGCACCAGACAAGACCGCCGATTCCGTCACGGACCCAAGTGGTGCATCCATTCCCATGAATGGGTACGGGCGTTCGTTCTATGCGAAGAAAACTGCTATTTGAACAAATCGAGAACGGACTGCGCTTGTTTTGTTGACAGCTTGAGGGCTTTGATTCCCGCTTGCGCGACGACTTGCTGACGGGCGAGCCGGCTCAACTCGACGGCGAAATCCGTGTCGGCGATTCGGCTAAGACTATCCGAGAGGTTTTCCAACGCGATTTCGTTCGACCGGATGCTTGGGCGCACCACGTTTCTTTGGAACCCACCGATGCGGGCACGGGCCGTGGCGACGTTGGTGGCCGCCGTATCCAGGGCGGTCATGGCAGCACTGAAGTTGCCACTTGAAAGATCATTTGCACCACCGGAGCGAACGCTCAGCGCCCCGGCGAGTGCGTCGTCGTACAGCTTGGTAACGTCGGCGTTTCCGTTATCGGGCAGCGTAAAACCGTCCAACGACGCGACCGCGTCACCATGAAACCGTTGGATGCTCCCGACGATGTTGTCGATCTGCTGCTGATTGGCCGCACGTTCACCCTCGGTCAGTCCGGCTTCATTGGCGCTGGCGACTTGAAGGCTCCGCAGGTCGCTAAAGAGTCCGGACAATGCCGCAGCGTGTCCCTCGGCGATTCCGGCGTTGGCGTCCGCACGAGCGAGCGAGCGCGTCTGGGCATCAAGAGAACTGATTTCAGCCGCGAGTCGTTCCGACGAGATCAAACCAGCCGGGTCGTCGCTTCCCGAGTTGATCCTTCGCCCGGTAGAGAGACGCGTAAGCGTTTCAGTCAAGCTGCGTTGGGTCGCCTGAAACGCATGAATCGCCGATAACGCCGTTGGGTTGGAGACAGGTCTAAGCATCGTCAAAGCGTTCAATATCTTTTCAAGCGATGCAAATCATTGGCCGATGAACGTTGTTTTTTTCCGTTTGTTCAGGCAAGGTCCGATCATCGCGGGCGTGGTCGTTTGACAAATCCTGTCTCGATTCGATACGGTTTCGGATCGGTGGTGAACACAGGTACGGCGGAAGGGATCGGCATGATTGACCCAAGGCGATGGATTTCAGGATTGATCGCGGGGGTTTTGTCAATGGTTATGCTCGCTGGTACGGTCAGCGCGCAGCGTTGGTCTCCGGACGGCAGTAGTTTGGCGTTCGACGCGATCCGTGATCGTGACCGCGAGCTGTATGTTATCGATATCGATTCGCGGATGGTCCGACATTACAGCTTCAACCGCGCTGAGGATTTTCAACCCGTTTGGTCTCCCAACGGGCGGAGGCTTCTTTTTTTTCGTGGTCGCGGTCGTGATCTCAAACTTCCGCGAAGGGATCAGGAATTCGACATTTACATGATCGATACCAAGACTCGGCGCGAGACGCGTTTGACAACGTTTCACGGATACGAAGGCGATCCCGCCTGGGCACCGGACGGAAAGGGAATCGTCTTTACAAGCAATTACCTCACGCGTAATGAGAATTTCGATATCTTTTCAAAAGGACTGGAAGACCGGGCGGTCACCCGGCTCACGAACAATCCGGCGCCGGATGTGGCGCCGAAATACTCGCCCGACGGGAAAAGGATTCTCTTTGTTTCGCGACGCGATGGGTACGATCAGATTTACGTGATGAATGCCGACGGTTCCAACCAACGTCGAGTGCTCAAGAGCGGCAACATCGAGTTTCAGCCCGACTGGTCGCCTGACGGAACGCGGATTGTCTTTACCTCCCAGCGTCATGTAAAACTCAAGCCCGGTCAAACGCCCAGGTACATCCCCGATGAGATGGACATATATTCGGCCAATGCAGACGGCAGGGGTGTGGTGAGGCTGACAAAAGAAAAAGGAATGGATGCTTCGCCTGTCTTTTCGCCGCGCGGAAAGCGCATCGCCTTTTTGTCCAAACGCGACGGTGAGCACGTGGACGCCTTCTATTTCATGAATGTAGACGGGTCTCATGTTTCCCGATTGCTGATTCCTCCGCCCCCAAAAAAGAAAAAGCGTGCACGGTCGGCAGCGAAAGGCCCGTAAGGAAACCAATGGAGCATCCCAGCGAAGACTTGGGGGTCCGTTTGTCGATCCAGAAGCGCGACCGTGAGCAAGGCGGAAATCGCAAACCCCGACAATGGGGTGTGACAAAGCACTGGATGGCTGTTGAACAAGTTTGACAAAAGCCTTTTCCCCGCTGTTTTCTTCGGCAAGATGCCGGTGACACACCATTTCGGAAACAGTTTCTAACAGACTGACGATTCGCAACTGAGCGAAGTATCCAGAGAGCGAAGTATTCGGGCACGGCATATCGCGCGATTGGAGACAGACCTCCTGCGGTTTTTCAGGCAAGAGACTTTATGACTTCTTCGATCTTGCTCGGCAGTTCTGCGAGACTTTGATCCAAACCGGGTGAGTTGAGCAGGCCGAGTTCTTCGACTGCCGGCGTGCTTAGCAGATCGTATTGTACTTCCGGTGCGTACCCGAGCATTTGATTGATCATGTCAGCTACGATTAACATCAGCCGTTCGGTACGAAGCTGGTTTTCAGGATCGGGGTAGCTGTGATGATCACGAATCAGTTTCTTCACGCGTTCTGGAAGTTGCCACGCATCGGCAATCAATTCGCCGAATTCCTGATGGCAGATGTGACAGAGATACTCAAAAGAGCGAACGTCCACGGTCATATGAAAGCGCCGTTCCTCTTCGTTGACCGTTCGAAGGACGATCACGTTGCCGATGTCGTGGAGCAGTCCGATCAAAAACGCGTCCTCTGAGCCTACGGAGGTCAGCCTGGAAAGCTCGCGCATGACGGTCGCACTCGCAAGAGATCCACCCCAGACGAGATCCACAAGTCGCGAGTCTCCGGGCTTTTTAGCAAACACGGCCGCTTTCAGGGAATGGTGCATCATCAATGTGCGAACCGCCGTCGAGCCGAGTCGAGTCACTGCCTGCTGCAACGAAGTAATTTTTTCCAGACCCCGGTACAGAGGCGAGTTCGCCATTCGCAGCACGTTCGCAGTTGTGACCTGGTCTCCGGCGATCACGGCCGCAATCTCAGACATGCTGCACCGCGGATCGCGCAGTTTCTGAAGAACCCGTTCTGCTACCTGAGGGAACGGTGGCATCGCGAGGTCGTGCCCGTCAAAGTGAGAAACCAGGACAGCCTCAATCGCTCGCACATCTGTTCCTTGATCGGCCTCGACACCGGGCGCATATTCGGTGCGATTCACACCCTGGGGCTTCCACCAGCGATCTTCGGACGCGTCCGCATCGACCTCCCTCCCGACGGTGGAATCGTCCTCGGACGGGTTACATTCAGCGAGCGCGATCCCCACAGGCGACACACCGGAATCGTCGTCGTCCTGCTCGTTGCCAATGATACTTTTTAATATCCAGTCCAAAAGGCCCATGGGCTAAACTCGTCTCCGGTTTCGATCGAAACCGACGGATCAGGATGATGCGTAGGAAGTCGGCTCGCTTCAACGCGGCGATTCCAGAACATCGGCACCTCTAGCTGGGCTCTTTGGGGGCTGTGGGCTTCGAGAATCGCCTCATTCCATGGATCTTGTGTAAGTGCATGTAAACAAAGTAGTTATAGTATTGCGGCGTATGCGTCGCTATCGGCACTGAAAAAATGAAATAAAACTTGCAAAATGCACGTTTATCGGGTTAGAATGTTACCCTGCTTGGGTCTTGCGCAGGGGGTGCAAGTGCCTGACAGCGGTGTCACGCTTACAGGAAGGGATACCAGGAATGATTTCGAAGACGGGGAGAACGACGTTCGTGGCTGCGGTTCTTATTGCGTTTTGTTCGGTGGATGCCTCTCCTCGGGAGCGGTCGAGCCTGGACAAATCAACGCGGGTCGACTCCGCCCAGAGGGCAGACGCGATCACAGCGGGTGGTAGCTGTGTCGATAACTGTCGAGCGGATGCGGAGCAGGTTTTTGCGGACTGTCTTGCTGCGGGGGGGGATGAAATTGATTGTTTCAATAGGGCGTTCGATGCGGCGGAGGCGTGCATAAACGCGAACTGCGTCGGCGACCTTCCGTGCAACGTTCGCTGTGCGATTCATGCGGGCGAGGTTTACGACGCGTGCATTACCAATGGCGGGACCGAAGATGAATGCGGAATCGCAGCACATGACGCATTGCTTGCGTGCCTTCAAAGTGACTGCGGCGGCGGGGATGATTTGTCCTGCGAACGCCAATGCGCCAAAAAGGCTGAGGGTGTATACCACGAGTGTATCGCCAATGGCGGCGGCGAGGACCAATGTGCATTGAAAGCAAGGGAATTCGCCGAGAACTGCATTATCAACGAATGTGGCCACATGCCTTCCTGCGAAGATCGCTGTGAGCGCCTTGCGCATGAGCACGTCCAAACGTGTATTGACGGCGGTGGCGCTGAGGATCAGTGCGTTGAAGAGGGGCGTCAGATTCTTCGTACGTGTTTGGAGAACGAGTGTGGATCGATGCAACCTTGCGAAGAGGAGTGCCAGAATCAGGCGGAGGGTGTTTTTGATGAGTGCAAAGCCGGCGGTGGTGGCGATGACGAATGTGAATTGGCTGCACGCCAATTCCTGCACAATTGTCTCGAAACGAACTGTGGCGTGATTCCGCCGGATTGCGAAAAAATGTGTCACGATCGCGGCGCGCGTGCCTATCACGACTGCCACGAAAACGGCGGCGGTGAGGATGAGTGTCGTCTTGTTGCTCAGCAGGTCGTCGAAGACTGTCTGATCAACGATTGCGGCGTGACCCCGCCTCCAACTTGCGAGCAGCAATGTCAAGCCGGCGCAGAGCGCGTCCTGCAAGAGTGCTTGATGGGAGGCGGAGCGGCGGACCACTGTGCTTTGGTTGCTGATACGTTCCTACAGGGGTGTTTGGCAAACTGCGCACCGTAGTACGCGCGCGCGGTCGCGATGGCTTGTGATGGTGATTGCCGGGAGGCAGGAGGGGGTTCCTTCTGCCTCTCGGATTCTTGGTCCGGGGTCAATTATTGGGAGGGAGTGTTTCCTGCTTGGGGTCATGCTGAGATAGGGGGGTTGACCTGTGCGCGGCAATTCCGTATTGGTGTTGGTGACGGTTGTGGTACTTGCCGCTGCTTCTCAAGCGGTCGGCGCGGATCGCATTTTCTGGGCGCAGCAGACCAGCGGTGCCGACCGGATATCTCATTCAGAACCGAACGGGGCGAATCCTACGCTCGTTACGGACTGGCCAACGGTTTCCAATGTTGCGGCCATCGCGGTCGATTCAAGTGCAAGCAAGGTTTATTGGATCAGTGCGACCACCGGCGATGACGCGGTGCTTTGTGCCGACCTAAATGGTCTGAATGCGACGACTCTCGTCTCCTGGCCGGCTGTTTCCAACCCCGTGGGAATTGCCGTTGATCCGGTCGGTGGTTGGATCTTCTGGGCCGAATCTGCCTCCGGCGCTGATCGCATCAAGCGGGCAAACCTCGACGGGACCAACGTGGTGACAATCGTTAGCTGGCCTGATGTCGTGGAACCGGTGGCCATTACGTTCGACAAAGCGTCGAATAGGGTTTACTTTGCCGAGGGCGGGTTCGGGTTGGAACGAATTGTCCGCGTTGATCCCTCCGGTGCCGGTTCAACAACCATCGTGTCTTGGCCGGAAATCTCCGATCCCGTGGCGATCAGTGTCGATTCCGCAACGGGCCGTGTCTTTTGGATCGAGGCATCTTTTGGCGACGATGCGCTTCGTAGCGTCTCGATTCTCGGCGGAGCGGTCGACACGCCGGTTTCCTGGCCTGTGATCTCTGACCCGACCTCGGTCGTCGTTGACGGGGATGCGGGAGTTGTCTATTGGACCGAGTCGAGTCTTGCGGACGCTCGAATCGTTCGCGCTACGACGGCCGGAATGAGCGTCACAACGTTACTCGCCGCTCCGATCATCATCGACCCGGTAAGCATTGCTTTGGAAATTGTGGATCGATGCGCAAACTCCCTGGATTGCGACGACCTTGATGCCTGTACGAACGACGCGTGCGATCTTTCCACCGGATTGTGTTCCAACACGCCCATCGTTTGTCCGCCGGGATTCACCTGTATCGACGGGACTTGCACGTCCAGTTGCCTGGTGGATGCCGATTGCGACGACGGCGTTTTATGCACGGTTGATACGTGCAATCAAGGGACGTGCCGGAACGTTGCGGACGATTCGTTGTGCGCGACCGGGCTTTTCTGCAATGCTCAAATGTGCGATCCGTTGGCAGGTTGCGTTCCGACCGTTCCATGCCTGCCCCAGCCCGGCAACCCCTGTATCGACCCCTCCCTTTGCGACGAAACCACCGATACCTGTGGCGGTTGCTTCGCACCTACCGTTGTTGCTGCGGGACCGCGTTACCTATCCATCACCCCCGCTGATCAATCTGGTGAGTCGGTTGCGCTTTGGGTGACGGGGGATTGTGGTGATGCGAGCACCGCCTGTGTAGACAAATACGTCCAAAGCAATTGCCTCGGTGGACTGCGCGATGGGTTGTCGTGCGCCACGGACGCAGACTGTCCCAAAGCGTGCGCAACTCCTCCCAACGCAGGTCAGCCGTGTTTTTCGAGTTCTGACTGCAATGGTGGGGCGTGCGACGGGGTTTGCGATTCGGGATCTCTTGGGGACACGCCGGTCTTTTTGACCCCGGCCCAATGGGGGGCTGTTTCCGTGCGCGGAAACGCGATCCGACCGGAGACTTCCTACGCCGTTTATACCGTATGCAACTTCGGGGGGGTGACGATCCGATCCGCCGCAACTTCGGCACGCACGCGTCGCTGGGCTGACACCAACGGCGACGGCATTGTCAACGTCACCGATGTGACGACGACGGTCGACGGCGTGAAGAACCTGTTTTCGCCGTTTATTACGTTTGAGGGGACCAACGTGTGGCCTTGCGATCCTGGATTTCGAGTGGATGTGATCGACATCACCGCGACCGTTGACGCCGTGAAGGGGATTCCGCTTGCCTGCGCGCCGGTTTGCCCGTAACCGGCCTTTGAACAAGCCCCGTCGGTTGGGTCCTCGCCCCAACATTTTTCGATGGTTTCTGGCGCTGTTTGTTCGCTCCCTTCCAATCGGGGGGGATTGTCGTGTCAGTTCTTCCCCGCTTACCAGCATTGACAACGCGGATTTTTTGGAATTTTCTTCAAGGATTCCGGTTCGGGGGTCCGAAACCTACTGAGGCGGATGATCGGCCAGCATGACCCGGTTGCTCGTCGCGGCGATCCCTCATGGACGAAGGCGATCGTTGTGGCAGGCGGGTCCAACCCGTGGTCGACCGCCGTTGTGACCGTTCGTTGGGCAGCAGGAGGCGGCCCATCGGTGCGGGTGATGTCTCTCGCCTCCCTCATGAAGACCGTGAGGGTGTCCTCGTGCGTATCGTTGCGATCGCGAATCAAAAAGGTGGCTGTGGCAAGACCACTGTGGCAATCAATCTCGCCGCATCTCTTGCTCGAGAGGCAAGACGAACTTTGCTCGTCGATTTGGATCCCCAGGGGCATTGTGCTCTGGGCACGGCGGTTCCGGAAGATCAAATCGATCTTTCGATCCTCGACTGTCTACTGCGCCAGATCGAAAGCGCCCCGATTGAGTTGTCCCAGGTCACCTGGCAGATTGCTCCGAATCTGGATTTGGCCCCCTCGCGTGCCGACCTTGCGACGCTGGAACCGCGTCTTGGCGATCGCGACAACGTGGACGTTCTCCTGCGCGATTTGCTTCGTTTGAATGAGAGTCGGTATGACTACGTGGTGATCGACTGTCCGCCGCACCTGGGGTTGTTGATGAAAAACGGTCTGCGGGCAGCGACGGAGGTGATCATTCCTGTTGATACGGGATATTTTTCTCTTCACGGTCTGACGCGACAACTCGCGACAATCGAGGAACTCGGGCAACGCAACGGAAGCAAACCGGCTGTGCGGGTTCTGCCGAATCAGTATGACGTTCGCACCAAGCTGGCCCGCGAAATCCTCTCGGAGATGCGAAAACGCTTTGACGGGGTGGTGCTCGAATCCATCGTGAACTTCAATACGAAGCTCAAGGAGGGAGCCAGTTTCGGTCAGCCCATCACCGAATTTGCCCCGACCAGTATGGGCGCAAAAGATTTTCAGTCCCTGGCACGTGAAGTCCTCGCCAATGAACCACAGGTTGCCCCGGGGCACGAACTGCTCGAGCACATGGAGCGATTGGCTGCCGATGCGGAGCGACTTCTTGCGACAACAACGACGCTGGTTAGACCGGAATCAACCGATGTGGACGCGGCACAGGCAACCACGGAAAAGACGGTTTCGTTCCAGTCGCCGGCACTCAAGGCGGCGGTGGAGGAATCCCTCCGTCGGCGAACGTCGACCCCTGCTTCGGATGGATCATCCGCAACAGTCAGGAGTCCCGTTCGCTTTGCCGACTCGGACCCTGCGCGACCTACCGAGGGGACGTTGGAGAACCAATCCGTCGTCACAACGCCCTCGGCGCAACGGCAGGTGGGCATGACCGAGTCGTTGGCGGCGACTTCGCCTCCCCGGGTTACATCCGCAAAAACCCCGGTTCAGAATGACTCGCCGCTCGCCTTGCAGACCAATCCCGCGACAAAGGCGACCCCAGCATCAACGATTTCGACGGATAATGTAGAGCCGGCTTCGGTTATGCCCCCGCCGACTCGTGCGCCGCAGGATCCATCCTCGGGGCGTGCTGCGTCCGCTCCGGCGACACACGACGAGATCACGCGAAAGATTGATGCGATTTACGGCGTGCGACAGGAGGGGGACGTCGTTGTTTTCCGAAGTCCCAGCAAGGACGCCAGCGAGATTCAGATTGCCGGGGATTTCAACGACTGGATGCCCCACACGACTCCCATGAGGCGTCTTGGAAACGGTGATTTCGAAGTTCGGCTAAAACTTCCGCGCGGTCGGTTTCGCTATCGCCTCGTTGTCGATGGTCGCTGGTCGCACGACGCCTACAACCCCGCTGTTGAGTCAAACGAATATGGCGAGTTGAACTCGGTCGTCGAGGTGAATCCTTAATCACATGCCTCTGATTCTGGGTGATCGCGTCTCGTCCCCCAGCCGGCGGACCCGCCGTGGACGCCGACCCCGCTTGTCATGTCGTCCAACAGAGACGTCGGGTCGATGACCCAACTTACGCGCTTTTTTGACGGTTTGCCAGGGTGCGTTTTTGACCGACCAGACTGACCAACGTAGTGGCGAATTCCGGTATGCGCGAGGAGCCTGCTTTGCCTGTCTGTTGCTGATGGCGTGTGTCTACGCCTACGGTGCGTGGCGACAAGGCGTCGAGTTGAACCTGAGTGAAACGGCAGGGGGGCAAGCGCCGTATCTTCGCGAATCGAAACGCATTTCTGAGCGGGGAATTGCCCACTATCTGGGAGATCGCAACCGGATGCCGGCAATTCCAGCGTTGCTATCGGTTTTTTACAATCCAGACGCGGCGACGTTTTTTAGACGTGCCAAGTGGGTCTCCGTTGTCACGTCAATGGTTGCCCTGGGCGGGCTGTGCTGGCTGTTAATCGGCGGTTTGCCGTGGGCGCCGGGCATTCTTGCCGTGTCGATTACGGCATTTGCGGTGTTTCTTCCCAAGGCGTCATTTGTACAAGCGGAGCTTGTTTACTACACGCTTTTTTTTGCGACGTGGCTGATGATGTGTCGATTGCTTTATCTACCACGAATCAAAACGGCGATTGTTGCGGGAGCCGTTGCAGGTTGTGCGTATTGGGTCAAGGCCAGCGTTTTGCCGCTGGTTGTTGTGTTCTTGGCTGGAAGCATTTTCGCTGCGGTCATGCGTCGGCAGAAGCAGTCGGACGGGCGATCTGAGGAGGATGGAGGTCGCAGCGGTTGGAAAAGTCTTACGAGCGGGGTTGTTGTCGGAGTTGTCTTTTTGCTGGTGGTTTCTCCCTACCTTCTGGACAACAAGGCCCGGTTTGGTCACTACTTTTACAACGTCAACTCGACGTTTTTCATGTGGTGCGACAGTTGGTCTGAGGCGAAAACGTTCGCGGATCAATATGACATCAGCGAGCGGTATCCCAATGCGCCACCGGCGGAGATTCCAAGCGCTTGGCGGTACTTTCGCACGCATTCACCGTCCCAGGCTGTCGCGAGGCTTGTATACGGGTTGAAGACATTCGGACGGCAATTTCGGCGTGGGGCGTATAGCCGATATATTCTTGCGCTGGGGGTGGTTTGTCTTCTATTGGCGTGGCGACACCGCGGGCGCGTTCACGAACTCGTGCGGGATGATGCCCTGGTCGTGGGTTTCACTTTTGTTGTGATCTCCGGGTACGTTTTGGTTTATGCGTGGTACGCAATCGTGGCGTTTGGCGATCGATTTATTCTTTCGCTGTTTTTGCCCGTTCTTTTTGCCGAACGGTTTTTCATTTCACGTACGGGGACGCGCATGATCCGTTGGAAACCGTTTGGCTTGTCGCTCAAGCTCAGTGACGCGGTTGCGATCGTTCTGACTGCGGTTGCGTTTCTCCATGGGATTCGCGCGGCCACTCACCCGCTCAAGGGTGCCGACGAAGCGTTCGTTCATTTCTATTTTAATGAATCGCGTGAAGCCCAGCTTGCCGGCGACTTGGATGTTGCGGTTCGTGGTTATCGAGGCGTGGTCCGGTTGGACCCGACGTTTGCGGCGGCTCATCATGAGCTTGGGATGATCGCACTTCGCAGCGGTCGTTTTTCCAAGGCGATTGCGGAGTGTCGCGAGGCAGTGCGCCTCTCGCCGAGTGATGCCAACTTTCTCAATTCCTTGGGTTCGGCGCTGATTCAGGGAGGCAAGACGAGTGAAGCGATTGGTATTCTGGAGCAAGCGATTCGGATTGATCCGGGGTTTGTTAGCGCGCTGTACAACCTTGGGGGGGCGTATTGGATGATGGGGCAACGTGATCGAGCGAACGAGATTGCGGACCAACTCGATTCAATTGACCGGCGAGCGGCGGGCAACCTTCGTGCTCTTTTGGAAAACTCTCAGAGGTCTAACGTGAACGGTGGGTCATAACGGATTCGGACCCTTTCAACCGCGACAGCGGCGATGAGGGGCACTGTTTGACGGGTTTCCACTTACGATCTACGACATTGGCCGATGAACAAATCGCCGTCGGCGAAGACTCGCAACTGGTGGTGATGTAGTCACTGGGAATATCATTTCCAAGGCTTGCCGGTTTTCGCAACCTGCGAATTGGATAGAATGTTGCGGGCAGGATTGCGCGAAATCAAAACGTTCAAGCGTATTGCGATGTATCAGGAGTTGTCCGCACGAGAGCGAGTTGATACGAATTCGATTCTTACGCGTTACGATTGCCTAGAACCCGAAAAACAAGATGTGGCATTTTGTTTCACCAACAACGCAGAGGAGCGAGTTACGATGACCGAAAGCCAGGTATTCAATCCGCCTACTGCCTTTTCGCAGCGGTCGCACATTGCCACGCTCGAACAATACCGCGCAATGTATCAACGCTCAATCGACGATCCCGAAGGGTTCTGGGGCGAGACCGCGGAGAGTTTCTATTGGAAAGAGAAGTGGACGAAAGTCCGTGAGTTTGATTTTACCAATGATATCGCCATTCGGTTTTTCGCCGGCGGCAAAACCAACATCACCTACAACGCGCTCGACCGCCATCTTTCCACGCGCGGCGAACAGTCAGCCATTCTCTGGGAAGGAAACGAACCGGGCGAGGATGGCGGGCTCACTTACCGGCAGTTGCATGCGCAGGTGTGCAAGTTTGCCAACGTGCTCAAGTCATTCGGCGTCAAGAAGGGCGATCGCGTC
>Ga0114931_10002722_pt1 | contig 22461 bp, 17 predicted proteins | sample 2SBtaG_FD_89579 | JGI IMG/M metagenome (GOLD analysis project Ga0114931, IMG submission 89579) | Deep subsurface microbial communities from Kolumbo volcano to uncover new lineages of life (NeLLi) - 2SBTROV14_V59a metaG | ecosystem: Environmental > Aquatic > Marine > Volcanic | place: Kolumbo... | reverse complement strand
CTCGGGAACGCTATTTGAGAGCCACATGTTCGGCCATCTCAAAGGGGCCTTCACCGGTTCAAGCTATGCCGCGTTAGGTTGTTTTCGCGCCGCCAACGGTGGCACGATCTTCCTCGACGAGATTGGCGAACTACAACCGGCAATGCAAGCGAAGCTCTTGCGGGTGTTGCAGGAGGGAACCGTCGTTCCTGTCGGCAGTCATGAGGAACAATCGATCGATGTGCGAGTCGTAGCGGCGACCAATCGAGATCTGATCGATGCGGTTTCCCAAGGCGATTTTCGCGAAGACCTTTACTACCGTCTTGCCGTAGTCTCGCTGAAGACTCTGCCCCTGCGAAAACGACCCGAAGACATCGAGTTACTGGCCGACTATCTGCTCTCCAGCCAAAGCATCAAACATGGTTTGCCGTTCAAACCACTTTCCCCAGCGGCACTAGAAAAGCTGCGCCAGCATCATTGGCCCGGCAATGTTCGTGAAATGCAGAACGTATTAGAACGGGCGGCCATGCTGTCCCACGGCGCATTGATCGAACCGTCCGACATCGGTTTTGACAGTGTCCGAATCGAGAAGCAGGCAACTACCGTCGCAGTAATGCAAGAGCCTGAAAAGCTTGGCCCTGACGTCTGGCAATTCCCTAAAGAAGTCGATGGCCACTGGCCCTCGATGGAAGAGTGTGAGCGACAGTTTATTGCGGCCACATTACGGCATACCGGCTGCAACCAGGCTGCTGCCGCTCGTTTATTGGGGCTCGACCGCAGTGTACTGCGTCGTCGAATCAAGAAATATGGCCTTGAGGTTTCGCAATCCATGCCCGGTCGACCTGCCAACAAGCAGTAAGGGCGAAGCGTCGTAGATCGCTCCACTCACGCCTCTCGGTTCGAGAGCGGATCGCCCCTATCTGGTCGCCAGAGACCAGTTTCTTTTGCCGTCCTATTGCTCTCTCAATAGCGGCCAATTTTCTTTTCTCCTTGCCTAGCAACAAGTTAACACCCGCCTGTTAACACGATCGTTGCCTTTGGCACAGCCTGTGCGATAGCTGGTCAAAAGACACTTGCTTTCCCAGAGGTACTTCCAAGAAATCTATCCTCCCGGCGAGCAAGCCTGAGACTTTGAGATGACAAAGCTTTGGTAAGGAGCACCTCAGGAAGGAACATTGATATGACAACCAAGAACAGCGTTCGAAATAACAGGTCTGCCATGCCGGGCCGCTTGGTAGTGGTCGACCCACAATTGGGCGATTACCGCTGCCTTCACATACCGGCTCGACAACACCTTGTGCGACTTACCCTAACGACAACCGGCAGTAACGCCCTCAGGCTTGCCCCAAGCTTTGCCGATGCTGTTTGGCTATTGAGCCCCCAACTACCAGATATGAAAGGCCTCGACCTCTTAGAAATGCTTCAGTCCTTGCAGAGGGATTTAAAAGCGGTCGTGGTCGACAACCAATACGATCCGGAGCGAGAGCAGCGAGCCCTGGAGCTAAGCGCAATCCAATATGTTTGCAAGCCGCTGCAGTTGGCATGGTTCAAAGCTTGGCAGCGATCATCGACGGACGTGCAAATATCCAATCCCCACTTCAGTGCGACTCAAAAGATAGAGCATCTATCCGAGCAAGTTCCCCAACCCTAGGAGTGATTTCCCATTCAATATTTATGTTGATTGTCAAAGCACTCGCCTAAACCGAAAGGAGAAAGTCATGAGCACGATCACTTTGACCAATTACGACAGTTGCGAGATAGAAGATCTTCAGCAACAAGAAAAGATGCAACGAAGACAGGGTGCGGCCATGCCGGCTCACCGTTGCGGTTCAGCCATTCGTGGCGCGCACCGGGCACCTGCTTCTCGCCGTACCAACCGTCATAACTCGGTGCGTAGTAGTGGGATGCAATGCCGACGACGTAAGCGGTCTAAATGGTAACTAAGCAAATGCTGCGAAGAGAAATTGATTTCCCCCCCCCTTTTTTTTCACAGGAGAAAGACTCATGACTACCTTACGAACCTTTACCATGTTGTTTGTGGCGACGCTCGCCTTTTCCTGGTTAGTACCAGGTCAGGCGCTGGCTCAGCCCACCTACTCGGTCGACGTGCAAGGCCCTACCTTCGCCAGTGGCGTTGCTTCGGGGTCTGACATTCTCACGCCCGTGGGGGCCGGTATGGCTTCTCCGCCCGCGATTGCTATCCCAGGCGGCGCGCTCGGCGTCGGGCCAACCGCTCCTGGTTTTGACGAGTTAGACGCCCTTTCTTACGGCCGAGATCCTTTTCTACAAAAACAACCCCAAGTTCTCCAGGATTGGTCGTTCTCGGTAGATGAATTTGCCGTAGGCCAACCAGGCGTGCCTTTTCCCTCGGTAACAACTGAAGGTGCCTTTAGTCCTATTGGTGAAGCGTCGGCCGACATATACGCATCGCTAACGCCAGCAGGCCCGGTTCCAATTGGTCTCGGCGGCAACACGGGTATTTTTGATGGTAATGGAGGGGCCACACCTTTTGCAGCTCCCGGACTCAACCTCATCGAGCCCAATCCTCCTACGCCGTTTGCTACTGATGCTGGCGATAACCTTGACGCATGGGACATCGACACCCCACCGCCTGCTGTTATACCCGGCACGGCGTTTACTATCCCAGTCTACTTCTCGTTAGATGCAAGTTTCGCGGACCCACTTGAAGGTCCTCCTTTCAACACGGGCACTGCCTTGGCAAATGGCGGCTTTGTTGGCGGCGACGTGCTGGTTTCGACCATCGTCGGGGGAGCACCTGCGCTCTACGCTTCGGCGGCATCGATTGGGCTCGACACGATGGGCACCGATACCGACGATCTCGACGCTCTGGTGCTATGGGATAATGGAGACGGCGTCTACCAGCCAACCGACGGACCCTATAGCTGGACGGCGGGCACCGACATGCTGCTCTATTCCATCCGCCGCGGGTCGGCATTGATTGGCACGCCCGATGCGATCTCTGGTGCTCGCATCGAAGAGGGTGACGTGCTAGTTCCCTTTGCATTCGGCGTACCAGGCATCTTTATTCCTGCCGAAGTCTTAGGGCTCGCAACTATTCGGACCAATGGACTAGGCGGCACGTTCCAAGGGTATGGCGACGACCTCAATGCACTCGATGTGCTTGAGCGAGTTATCCCCGAGCCAGCGACACTCGTGCTCGCCTGCCTAGGGCTTGTAGGTATCGTCTCGACTCGGCGTCGGTCTCTTGAGTGTTGAGCAAAGTCTGTTGTGAGTTCTTCCATTCCCCTTCTCACACAGTTGGGAAGGGGAATGGGGTTGCCTCGTGTCACCAATGCTTTGCGTTTTGAAAGCATCGATACTATTTATCAAGCAAGTCACTAGATTTTGAAAGAACTGACTCATGAATATCACTTTTTCTGGCCACCTTAAGTTTGCCTTAGCCCTTACCGCCTTACTGACTGTCGTCCCAGACATCAGTAATACTCAGGCCGACAATTGGACGATGACGATTACCGTCGACAATCAATACGACATCTACTTTGGCGATTCATTTCTTACAGTTCCTACATTTGTAGGCGGAGACGTCAACTGGCCTACGGTAGAAACTTGGTCCATCACTGGTGTGAGCCCTACTGCTTTTTTGTATGTAGCAACTGCCTCAGACCACGGTGTTGCCCAAGGATTTCTAGGTGCATTTACCAACCTAACCACGGCACTCAACTGATCGAAATCAAACCAGGCAGCTACATTCGTTCGTATACTGATTCACCTTTGACAATTACCCTTTCCGGAGCTGACTCATGAAGTACCAAACTTGTTTTCAATCCACACTCTTCGCAACTCTAGCACTGGGTCTGACCCTCCTGAGCTTCATGCCACAACCGGCCTACGCCGTACTCGGCAGCTTCGAAGCCGTCGACGGATATGGATTTCCTTTTGCGCGCGACAACTGGACCTACGACGCAGGCCAAACCGGCGGCTCGTTTTTGCCTGCCCAGTACAACACTGGCCGTTGGAAGGAATTGTTTGGCTCTTCGTTTCTTGGCGACTCGCAGTATGTCAGCCAACACGGTGTCGGCGGAGGTGGCGCGCTATCGGCACCATTTGCATTGGCCGTTCGGGCTGCTTCTCCCAGCCTGGACGGTTCGTACGATATGACGGTCCAGTACTCGCTGGGAGCCGACGACCTGGGCGTTGCACCCACGACCACATTGAATTCAGCCACGATCGATTTTGATATCTGTCCCGGCCTAACGTTTATCCCCGGAATGGGCATAGACACGGTTTTTAACGGCACGCCGGCCTTTTCGCTCAACATGGGCGGCACGTCCACTGCTCCTGGAGTGATGATCGGATTTACCGACCACGATCCCGGCAACTTTAACCGAACTGAGCTTTATCACATGGACGGCGGGACATTTAACAGCACACAGGTTGCCTGGAGCGGAAACAAATTTGACCACATTCAGGTGGTGATGGACTTCGTGGCTCAGACTTACGATTTGCTTTGGACCAAAGACGCCAATCTAGCCACAACCGCTTTTGACGCAGGCAACGCGCCCGTGCCTATTGCTTCGGGAGCTTCGTTCTCGTCACCGATCACAACGCTTGAAGAATTCTATTTCCAAACGCACACCGACTTTAGCACGGGCGGCGGAGTCATCGGTGGATTAGAGAAATCCTATCTCGACAATTTTAATTTTTCGGTTTCGACGATCCCCGAACCGGGAAGCCTTGCCCTTGCTGCAATTAGCAGCCTTGTGCTTCTAGGGATGAAACGGCGTCGCTAATTGCAACTAATTTCTTTCAAGGAGAACACACCATGACTTATTTTAAGAAGTATTCAAAAAGCCCCTTCGCGATTTCGCCACAAGAATCAGTTTCAGTTCTAAGTCGATCAAAACTTTCGTTTCAAGACTTTCACCACCACGTTTAAGGAAAAATCTTATGCTTATTCGCACTCTCAGTTTGTCGTTACTAACCGTTGCCGCATTAACCTTTCTCGCCAATCAAGCTTCCGCTGTGCCAGTCGATGTGGTTCACCTCGACACACCCCAATGCGATACGCTTTTCATTCCCAACACGGGCGTTCACGAAATTGGCGTCTTTTCGGTCTTTCCTGATGATGAGGACCTCAGCTCACTAGACCTTGGTCTCACTACGATGACCCCTTGCACCTCGGCAGCCGACGATCCTACGATTCCAAATGTTGTCGTTGATATCAGAAACCTCACTGGATTAGCCTGGGAAGAAGTCTGGTACGTCGCCGACTCGGCGACCACGATTAGTAACTACGATGGCGAGGCAAATGAAGTTCCCTTCTCGCCGATACAAGAAGCCTTTCGGATCGACAACGACGTGTCCGATCCATTGGGCATCAATCACCCTCTCATTTTCGAAAGCATCACGACCGATGGAATTTGGGAAATCGGCGAGTCGTGGCAGTTCATTTTGCAAGACTACTCCAACCTGTCTGGCCTGTCGGCAAGTGCGCTCAATTCCATTGGAGTCGGCAACGCTTCTCCTGACGCGGGGATTGTTGATTCCTCGGGAAGTATCATCGCCATCAGAGCGGTGCCCGAACCTAGTTCGCTGCTTCTAGCCAGCCTAGGCCTGTTAGGTACATTCGCTCTACGACGTCGCCGATAACAAGTCACGATCTTGACAGAGCGGAAGGAGTGTTTCAAAGGCTCCTTCCGCTTTTTGTTGTTTGCGCATTGGGATCGCGAGCCCCTCTGCTGCGGCTTTGGAGTCCGTTTGGGCCCAATTAGCCGACAATAAGGGCTGCTGGCGTATAAATAATCATGCAGAAAGGGGGCGAGCAGAGGTAGTGTCTTGCCGTATGCTACGTTGGTAGAGACGAACTAGGACGATTTTTCCGGTTTTGCCCGATCTCAGCCAAATCTGATCTTGTCTCGTAGATGCGAAAATTAAATTTCTTTAGGAGTAAAACCTATCAATGTCTGCCATCTTTATGTTTGCCGGGATTATCTTAGCCGGTTCGATTATTGCCAGTGCGACGCAAGTACGTTCGCCGCAATTGAGGATAGCCGCGGTGGTAGGGGCAGTGGTTGTGTTGTTGATCTTTTTCTCCTTGGCGTCGTTCCGATTCGTGGGTGAAGACTCGATCGGAGTGGTCACAAAAAACATCGGCTTCAAATCGTTGCCGCCGGGAAAAATTATTGCCACCGAGGGCGAAAAGGGTCCTCAAGCAAAAATTCTTCCACCTGGATGGCACCCAGGGTATTGGCCTTTTATCTACGACATCGAGTACTCAGAAATCACAAAAATACCGGCCGGCAGCATTGGGCTGCTTAACGCTTCCGATGGTCAGCCTCTTCCTCCGGAAGCTACGTATGCACCTGAATGGGATCAGGAAAGTGTTGGGCGGATGGCTGCCGACGCCACTTATTTCCTCACCGAAGGACAAGGCTATAAGGGACCGCAAACTTCGGTTCTCAAACCGGGTTCCTATCGAATCAACCCGCGTTTGTTCACCGTCGAGATTGTCGAAGTGACGACGATCAAAAAAGCTACCGTCGGTGTGGTGAAATCGAATGTCGGCGAGCGACCAACTTTTACCGAGGGCGAGGTTGACGACTCCAGCACACGTCGACTCGTCAGCCAAGGCCAACGTGGCATCTGGCGGCAACCGCTTCTAGAAGGGCAGTATTATTTGAACAGCGAAGCCTATCAAGTGACGACAATCTCGACGCAAAAACATATCGTGCGGTATACTGCCGCTTCGACTCCAAGTGTCGCAAACCGGCCCCCAACCCAGTCCGACGCCGAAGAGCGTGAAATTATCGTTCGCACTTCCGATGGTTTTACGTTTCCCGTCGACGTAAGGATTGAGTACGAAGTGAGGCCGGGTGATGCACCTGTATTGGTGGGTACGGTCGGCGACGACCAAGATGGGCTTCGCTCTGTGATGAACTCTGCGGTGAGGGCCATTTTTCGAAATAATGCCGAGGGGGTCAAAGCACTTGATTACGTTCAGCAGCGTTCGCAACAGGAATCAGCCTCGCTCAAAATGCTCAAAGAAGAGATGGACAAGATAGGAGTAACCATCACCGGAGTACGCATCGGTGATGTGGGCGACGAATCGACTTTGGGCGCATTGCTCAAAACCCAAACCGATCGTGAAATTGCTCTGCAAGAGCAGGAAACGTTCAAAGAGCAACAACGGGCCGCTGAGCAAATGAAGGAGCTTTCCAGAACCGAGCAAGAAGCTGAAGAAGAAAAACGGCTTGCCACCGCGGCATACGAAGTGCAGATTGCTGAGAAAGATCGCGAGAGAGTCGTCATCGAGGACGAAGCTGAGGCCGAGGCTGTCGAGCTACGAGCCGCAGCCCAGGCAAAAGCCTACCAGCAAATCGCCGTGGAAATCGGCCCTGGCAATGCCGCACTGGTCGAGCTACTGAGAATCGTTGGTGACTCGGGCATCGAGATCACCCCGCGCGTGATGGTCGTGGGGCAGGGAGGTAACGGCAGTCAGAACGGCGAGACGACGGCTCTCATTGGCACGATGCTCAATTCGATGATGCAGGATGTGCCCAAGAGAGAAGAGTCGGTACAAGAGTGACGTGAGAGTCGGCTCGCTATTTGATCGCTTGCGGAAACTTGGGGAAGAGAAGCGAAGCTTCGACCTGCCCCGAGGGAGTGTAAAACTCCAAGGCACCGGCCTCGCTGCAGAGCCAAACCTCTTGTGCGCCTTGGTCGAAGTAGAGCTGCGTTTTTTCAGTCATCTCGGCGTGGGAATTGGATGGCGAAACGACCTCGATACAAACTTCTGGGGCTTGGCCGAATGGAGTCGATTCTCCATTCTTCTCGACGAAGGAATCACTCATCCAAGCCACATCAGGCACTCGAACGCCTCGGCTCGTGGCCACGGCACATTCGACGATCAGTTCGCCATCATTTTTCAGATGGGACAAAAGGTCGTAGATTCGGCTCTGCTGACGGGCGTGCCGGTTTGACGCGGGAGTCATGACGATCGCTCCATACTGATTGAGCTCGATCTTGTACGGCAAATCCTGCAAGCAAGGGTCGGCAATGACTTCAGACCAATTCATATTCGTGGCTCACTTGCAAGCGAAAGGGACGCCCGTTTGACCGAACATTGTAGCATGTCGGTCATGCTGTTTCAATCAAAAACTACGGTTGCCCGCGGAGCGTGGGTGGTGGGTTGTTGGGCGTGGCCGCCGGCGCTAACTTCATGTGCTGTCGACGGCCTCTTCTTCCTCAAGCTCATCCTCTTCCCATTCGGCCGGCTCTTCTTCTTCCCAATCGACGTCGTCTTCTGCCGCTTCGTCGTCTTCCTCATACTCCCATTGGTCGTCTTCACCTTCAGCCGCTTCGCCTTCCTCGTCTTCATATTCCCAATCGTCCTCGGCGGTTTCTTCCTCTCCGTCGTCCTCCCACTCTTCTTCTAGTTCGGCATCTTCAGATGAGTCATCTTCGTCAGTCTCGTCGTCTTCTTCTGCCTCTTCATCTTCCCACTCGTCGCTAGAAATCGGTTCTTCGTCTTTCAGGTTGCTTGGCTCCTCGGAGCCGGGAATGATTTTGTTTTGCCGTTGCGGCTTGGCCTCGACCGTGGCAGCGGTAACCGGCCCGTTCTCGTCAGCCTTTTCCTCCCCATCGCTATTCATAGCCTCCCAATCGGCAACTGAGATGACGACTTCGCGAGCTTGCGAACCATTGTATTCGCCAACAATGCCATCTTCGGCCATAAAGTCGATCAGGCGTGCCGCTCGGCCGTAGCCGATTCCCATGCAGCGTTGCAGCAACGAGACACTGCCACGCCGTTCGCGAACCACAATATCGACAGCTGATTCATACAACTCGTCACGATTCTTCAGTTTGCCGACCGTCGCCGCTTCTTCCTCTTCCTTGGTTTTGAGTTCGATTAGCTCCTGAGCGAATTGAGGCGCATCGGTCCCGACGAAGTCCACGACGCTAGAGATTTCGTCGTCAGAAAGAAAAGTTCCTTGTCCGCGCAGAACCGTGCTAGTACCAGGCGAGAGAAACAGCATATCGCCATTGCCGAGCAATTTGTCCGCTCCGTTTTCATCCAGAACCACGCGACTATCCGTTCGGCTGGCAACCTGGAACGCGATTCGCGCTGGCAGATTCGACTTGATCAGCCCTGTGATGACATCGACGGTCGGTTTCTGCGTCGCCAAGATGAGATGGATACCGACGGCACGGCTTTTTTGTGCTAGCCGAATGATATGTTGTTCCACATCTTTGCCGGCAGTCATCATCAGGTCGGCGATTTCGTCGGCGACAATGACAACAAACGGCAACGACTTCGGTATCGTTTCCCACTCGGCTTCGCTCTTGGGTACAATCCGTTCGCGCAGTTCTTCGTCGCTCAGTTGATTGAAGACCGTCACATGCCGAACTCCCGCGCGGGCAAGCAACTGATATCGCTCTTCCATTTTGTCGACAGCCCAAGAAAGAATTGCCTCAGCTTTCTTCATATCCGTGACAACCGGATGCATCAGATGGGGCAGCTTGCGGTAGCCGCTCAGCTCGACCATTTTGGGATCAATCATCAGCATCCGAACTTCGTCGGGACCACGGCTCATCAATATCGAAACGATAATCGAGTTGAGGCAGACACTCTTACCGGTGCCCGTGCGGCCAGCGATGAGCAGATGCGGTAGCGAAGTCAGATCGACGACCAGCGGATTACCTGAGACGTCTTTGCCCAAGTAAACGGGAATCTTCATCCGTTTGGCCCGACCATTGGTCTCTTCGATCACTTCGCGAATGCGTACTAGCTGGCGGTTTTCATTTGGCACCTCGATGCCGACCGTGTTCTTGCCTGGAATCGGTGCCACGATACGTACACTTGGTACGCGGAGCGCTATCGCCAAGTCATCAGACAAGTTGGTAATCTTGGCCAGCCGGAGACCTGCCTCAAGCTCGACTTCGTACTGTGCGATAACGGGTCCGGTTTCGATTTCAACAACTTTCACGTTGAAGCCAAAATTTCTAAACGTTTTCTCCAGCAATTTCGCTTTGCGACGGACTTCGGCTTCATGGTCTTCGTAGCAGATATCATCAGACTGCAAAAGCAAATCGAGCGGTGGGAGTTCGTAGTCGTCAGCGGGGATATGCGATTGGTCGGCAGCTTCGAGCTGATCGATAATTTCGTCGCGTTCGCTCTTCCGGTCTTTTTTCTTGGTATTGATTCCGAGTGCAGAGGCGAGCTTCGACTTGAGCGGCTTTTGCTCCACTGCCGGCTCTGCTTCTTGCTTCGACTGAGAAGTCCGGACTTTTAGAGGTGCAATTTCTTCCTCCTCCTCTTCTTCCTCGTACTCCCACTCGTCCTCCTCTCCATCGGTCTCAGGACCTTCTTCCTCGTACTCATATTCGTCTTCCTCGTACTCGTCGCCCTCCTCCTCGTCTTTCCATTCGTCTTCCAAGTCGGTTTCTGGGCGTCTAGAGCGAATAGGACCGAAATGCCCCATCGACATGAGACTTCGTCCTGAGACCGCAGTTGTGACCGCGGCAAATCGGAAGATCAAATAGTCAGTCGAGAGCAACAGGCCTGCCAGCAGGACGCTCAGCGCCAAAATGTAAGCGCCGGTTGTCGCAAAGTGGGACTCAAGCATTGCGTGGCCCATCGCGCCGAGATAGCCACCGGCTCCGATGACCGGCCCAGGCGTAGTGCCGGGTAGTGCCATGGTGGCGAGCGTTGCAATCGCCAGCAGCGAAGCGGCCCAACCCACCGCGCGTATTACGGGTTGATCGACCTCACCCCGCCAGAGCAAAACAATAGACAGAGCGCCCAGCGAGGCAACTAGGTAATAAGACCCCACCCCGACGCTCTCCAGCAGGCAATGTGAGGCATACGCTCCAATCGGCCCACACGAATTCTGAAACTCAGTGTGAGGCGGATAAACCAACTCACTAGGCGGATCTGTCGGATCGTAAGTGGCCAGCGCTATCCCAAGCATCGCAGTAGCGGCCAGCAAAAGGAGCGCAAAGAGATCAAATCTCAGATTTCGATTTTCGAGCATGGATGTCAAGTCGATCTGGTTGGGCGTCTGCAGATACCCTCATGGCGTTCGGCAGACCGATCGTAGGGCTCATCCATGCCCAATTTTTTTCCGTGGGTGCCCGTCCTCGGGCGATAGCGTGCGGTGGCAGATCATCTGCGCACCCCGACACACCTAATTAGGTTCTCGACCATCAGGCAGACGCAGGTTCAGCTTGACACCGGCTCGCGCTAAGTCTTGCCTGGAGCGGACGACAAGCACGACATAGCGTGCCAAGCACAATCCGCACGACAGGTAATCCAACAACCGCGATCTGACAGATCGCCTGTGAACCATCACCTATTAGACGAACACGACTCCAGTGCGGTTCGATTAAGAGCTGAGGAATTTTGCATTTTCTGATCAATGGCTCCGTTTGTAGCGATCAGTCGGGCGAGGGAAAGTTGCGTACCGGGCCCAGCAGTCCCGATTCTTTTTCCTGCAAGATAGCAAGCAAGTTTCCTGCTTCGTCGAACGCCGCGATTTCTGGTGCCGAATTGTATTCTGCCGTGGTAGCGATTCGACGGCCATGGCGGATCTCAGCTAGTTGATCTGTCGAAAGCACGACTCGCGGCAGATGTCCCACGACAGAACTTGCAGGCTGCAAGCGGCTCGCGATTAGCTCCTCGGTCAAAGAATTTGCGTCCACTCCATCGGCACGATAGAATCCGCCGATCGCCGTGCGGGTCAATGCCGACATCACCGCCCCGGTACCCAACGCTTCGGCAAGGTCGCGTCCGAAGCTGCGAACGTAAGTCCCGCTGCCGCAACGGATATGTACTTTTAGCTCGGGATAATTGTAGTCAGTGAGATTGAGCTCGTAGATTTCAACAGGACGCGGCTTGAGCTGCACCCGCCGGCCTTTTCTGGCAAGCTTATAGGCTCGCTGACCTTTAACTTTCAGCGCTGAGTAAGCCGGTGGACGTTGCTCAATTTTTCCAAGAAAACCGGGCAGCTTTGATTGAATCTCTTCCAGCGAGGGTTCTGGCGGCGAAGTGAGCTCATGAACTTCGGTTTCCGTATCGTCGCTGTCGCTTGTACGCCCAAGCAAGAAAGTTGCTTGATACACCTTTGGCATTTTCTGAACATACGGAATAAGCCGTGTTGCCGGGCCAATGCAAACGATCAGTACGCCGTCTGCCAGAGGGTCGAGCGTTCCTGCGTGTCCTGCTTTGGCTGGCCGGACGAGTCGTTGGACGCGATTCACGGCGTCGCGCGAAGTCCAGCCAATCGGCTTGTTAACGTTGAGAATAGCAAACATCGAAGTAGTCCCGAGTTTTTCATCAGAAAGCCGGGGGGTTGCAACCCCCTGGCTTCGGCGGTCTCATATTCAGATTCTTACTAACGGATCGCACTTGAGCAACAACCTTGAACAACACCCCCTCCACTCCCGAAACTTTGCAGCAAGCCCTGCTTGAAGCAAGCATTCAGCTTGAGCCTGCGCAGATCAAACTGCTCGACCGCTATCGACAGTCGCTCTGGCGCTGGAACGAGCAGCTGAATCTCACCCGACATACGACGTTCGAAAAATTTGTCTGTCGCGATGTCGTCGATTCGTTGGAGTTGGCCAAGCTACTTCAGCCGGGAGAGCGAGTGCTGGATATTGGTACTGGGGGAGGTGTGCCGGGGCTTCTTCTAGCCATTTGTCGACCCGATTTGCGAGTGAAGGTAAGCGAATCAACTCAGAAAAAAGCACGTGTCGTCCAGGCGATCGTCGAGGAGTTACCGTTGCCGGTCGAGGTTTTTTCGTGTCGGGCAGAAGAAGTGTTGGAGTTGAGAACGTTCGATACTTTGGTCGCTAGAGCGGTGGCCTCGCTTTGGAAAATTCTCAGTTGGGTTGAACCCCATTGGGAAGCATTTGATCGGCTGCTGCTGATAAAGGGCCAACGCTGGGTTGAGGAGCGAGGCGAAGCACGACACCGTGGATTGCTCAAACACTACCAACTACGCAAAGCTGCCACTTATCAAACCCCGGGGACCGACGCGGAAAGCGTGATTCTTAGCATCGGTGCCGCAGAGTCCTCTGAGGGAAAATAACGCGCAGGGATGGTGTTTTCCTCGGTTATTGCTTACAATTTTGGTCTCGTTAAAAAAATATTTTGACCTCGGCTCACTTGAGGTTTTGCACACTACTTACCCTTCAATATGGTGGAGAATTCCCCGTGGCCGACGAAAAGAAACAAGAATCGCTCGAACAAGAGAAAAAAACTGGCGGATCGATCGGTGGCCAAGCCACGCAGTCTTCACCGCAGGGGGCTTCACCGCAGGGGGCTCAACAACAGGGTTCGCAACAACAGGGCGACCGTGTGCAGGTCGACGATTCAGCGGCTGTTTGCTCTTATGCTAACTTCTGCCGAGTCACGGGCACGCCCGAGGAATTGATTATCGACTTTGGTCTCAACGCGCAGCCCTTTGGCGTACCGACCGAGCCCGTGAAAGTCTCCCAGCGAATCGTCACCAACTACTACACCGCCAAGCGAATGCTCCACGCCTTGCACCTCTCGGTGCAGCGCCATGAACAAGCCTTCGGAGCTCTAGAAACCGACGTGCAAAAGCGAGTCGTTGCCCAGCCGAAGCAGTAAGGCATTGCCTAATACCAATGTTCCTGGGATCGCGACATGTCCGTATCGAATGCATTGGTCATTCGGTCATTGGAAATTGGTCATTTCTCCTTACATCCCTTGGCTCAACTGTCGGCTACGTTCCATCGCATCTTCGGCTAGCCGGATGTAGTCTTGGTTGTTGGTTCCGGCGTAGGCTCGTTGGAACGTGACGCTCAGGGCGGTGTAGCTAAAGGGATCGTTGGGTTCCAACTCGGCTGCTCGTTGGGCGTGCTTTACCGCGTCTTCGTGTTTGCCAAGCCGTTGCTGGACGACGGCAAGCGCTGAATGCGCCAGGGCATAATTTTCGTCGGCTTCGAGCGCTTCATAGAGCTTGGCTGCGGCCTCTTCTAGCTTGCCCCCATCCTTGAGTTGATCGGCCTCGTCGTACAATTTTACTGCTTCAGACATCTCGGATGCTTCCTTGTTTGGCACTAAACACTGGACACTGGACCTCACCGAGTCTACTGCACGCTAGCGTTAGTCGCACAGGGGGTAACTTCTGACAAATTGGGTAATTTTGGCAACATCACACGGGTTGGCTTGCCCAGCTAAGCCGGCACAACCGAATTATCCGATAACATCGCTAGCGGCTCATTCTACGGAGAACCATCGGTCTGATCCGCTCATGCTAGCCTGCCGACTTTAGGCAAATGACGAATTGCAAAATACCCAATGACGAATGAATTATGAGGTTCGAATGATGAATATCTGCATTAAATAGCAGCTGTGGCCAGCATTTTGTTTTGTCATTGGGTATTTCGTCATTAGTGCTTTGCCTTAGAGGACCCGCCGTGAAGATCCACCCTTCTGCGATTGTTAGTCCCCAAGCGGAACTAGGCATCGACGTCGAAATCGGCCCCTATTGCACCATCGAGTCCGGCGTTCAGATTGCCGATCGATGTCGACTCGTCGCCCACGCGACTATCCGCTCAGGAACCACCTTGGGCTGCGATTCGATGGTGTGCGAAGGGGCCGTATTGGGCGGCATGCCACAGCATGCCAACCTGAAGGCGGAGCCTGGAAGAGTGATTATCGGAGAACGCAACATCTTTCGCGAGCATTCGACAGTGCATCGCTCTATGCACTGTGACAAAGTCACACGCATCGGCGACGACTGTTTCTTCATGGTCGGCGCCCACGTGGCTCATGATTGCCAGGTGGATAATCGGGTAATCTTAACCAACGGGACTATGCTGGGTGGCCATGTCGAGGTAGGCGAACGTGCCTGTCTTGGTGGCAATGTGGCTGTCCACCAGTTTTGCCGCATTGGCCGGCTGGCGATGGTCGGCGGCTGCACCAAGGTCGTGCAAGACGTCCCGCCGTTCGTACTTACCGACGGAGCCACTGCGCTCGTCGTGGGGCTTAATAGCGTAGGATTACGGCGAGCCGGACTAGATCGGCAACAAATTCTCAACCTGAAAGCAGCCTATCGATTGATCTATCGCAAGGGGCTTAACTTTCGCGATACCATCGCCGCGCTCGAGGAGCAGTTTCCGCAAGGATTCGCTTCCGAGTTTGCCGAGTTTTTCCAAGGTGGCCAACGCGGGTTTGTGCAGGAACGCCGCCGCCCACCGCGGGTCGCACTCCGTGTCCATCCGTCAATCGACGAGATCGACGACCTGGATGAAGCCTCAGAAGCGCCCACGCCCCGCCGCCTAGCCGGTTGAGGGTGGCCAAAAATCGTTGCTGCACGAATAGGTATACATGTATACAGTATTCGAGAGACGGCTACGAGCCAGCGGTATTTCTCGGGCCCAACTCCACGGTGCAAGCTTTGCCAGCACTCTCATTTTTCGAATTTACGAAAAACGTGAGACAATCTGGGTAGGAGAATTCCTTGCAATGCGATTAAACTTTGCCCTCTGGCACGCTGGGATAGTGTGCCATCAACTTCGCCAAGGAGGGTATTTCTAATGCGTTTATTCATGGCACGTTTCTTAATTTTGACTGGGCTCTTGTTTCTTTTCAACAGCCCGTCGGCCAATGCGGCTGGCTTCGCGCGTAACGCGAACTTTATGGTATTTTCACCCGACAATCCAAGTCAGGAGCAAGGACAGCTCATCGCTGAGTACGTACTCAAGCGAGCAGATGAGCTCCGCAGCGAAATCGCAAAAAATTGGTTAGGCTCCGAAATTCCGACCGGCATTGGCCGCGCTTCAATCAACGTCAATTTTAATCCTGGGGAAGAGAGTGCTCTCACTTGGGCGAAGGATCGCGCCGATCGCAAGCTTCATGCAGTCTATCTACGCACCACCCCCGATCGGGTCCAACAGGCGGTCGAGGAGATGTTGCCGCACGAAGTGGTCCATGTGGTCCTCGCGACGCGGTTTCCCCATCCGAATCGTCTTCCCGTATGGACGGAAGAGGGAATAGCCAGCCGTTACGACGATGCGCAGCGTATGACGTTGCGTCGAGAAACCGTCAGGTGGTGGACTCAAACCGACAATTGGCCACAGCTGGCCACGCTGTTCGACGCCAAGAACCTCCATGCTAACGATGCTAACGGCTATGCAGCGGCTGCCTCGCTTGTCGAATTTCTGCTTTCCCGAGGCGACGAGCAGACTTTGCTTGCATTTGCCGTCGCTGGAAATAGCAACGGACAAAGCAATGATTGGGATGCCGCGTTGAAGACCTACTATCAAATCCACGATGCCACCCACTTACAAAACGAGTGGCAAACGTGGGTCAAAGAGGCGGATCGAGTTGCAATTCAGCGACACTCTTTAAGCAGGTGACCATCTGCCCTTAATAGATGAAGTAGTTTCCCAACCAAGGGTCGTTGACGTAGATCGGGGCATCATAGACGGGGCCACCGTAGTAGAGCTGCTGACTTGAACTGGGTGAGCCAAGAGGCACACGTGCTGCGGTGTATCGTGGCTTGATGCTGACCGACTGCTTATAGTTCGGTACGCCGATGGTCCAGTTCACAAGCTCTTGCCCCGGCAATCGGGTGGTCACAGTTCCTACGGGCACAGTGAGGTTGAGAGTCGCGCCAGGCTGAACACGGTGCTGGATGTGATTGACAACAATGTCTTGCACAGTGCCCATTTCATTGACGATCGAAAACGTTCCCTCAGTGCGGATCGATTGCTCAACGGCCTTGCGGACTTCTCGTCGAGCGGTATCGCTCTTCTTCATGATGCTGTTAAGAGTGATGTAGATTTCGCCGTTTTCGTCAGTAGCAGAAATTGCGTCGAGGATTGATAGTTGTTTCGCATCTTGGTCTGCCAATTTTGTAAAGGCATTATTCACAAGGGCGGACAAATCAGCAATCTGACTGGCGTTGTCGTTGATCTTCGATTCCAGCGAATTGAAATCACCTTCAAGAGCAGCGACCCGCTTGGTCAAATCGGCAAGCTCGTCTGCTTGGCTCGGAAGTAGCACCGACGATAAAAGCGTAACCACGACACAGACGCGGAACATGAGAGCGACCATTTTTGAACCCCTTGGTTGTCTGATAACTTGAGACTTGAAAACGGAAACGTCGCGAGTGCCAAAACGGTCGGCCTGGGGGTCCCTCCAGCAAGCGTCGTAGTCCACACTTGATAAGCTTCGCCGATTATAACGATTTTTACGGCACTTTCAAGCACATGCAAAACAGGGCGTTCGCGTGAATAGGTGAAAAGACTAAGGTGGCGAGGCAAGACGGGGTGACTTTACGGCCAGTCGTAAGAATCCCGCCCAACGAAGCGCATGGACTTGTTGAGAAAAGCATTTTCACTGGATCACAAACGGCCATTGCCAAGGAATAAGCAACAACGCCGTGATCGTAAGCAACGACGCCAAAGGCCAACCTACACGCCAGTAGTCGCGTGGTTGATAACCGCCAGGGCCCATTACCATGAGATTCGTCTGATAACCAATGGGTGTGACAAAGCTCAGACTTGCAGCGAGCGTCACTGCGATAATAAACGGTCGGGGATCGTAGCCGCCTTCGATCGCTACATACACCGCCACAGGAATCATGATCGTCGCGACGGCAAGATTCGTGATCGTTTCGGTAAACATCTGCGATACCAAATAAACCACTGCAAGCAGCACATAGGGCTCCCAATCTGCATTGACCCCTAAGGCCGACGTACCTCCCACAAGAGATGCAGCCAGCCACGACGCGGCACCGCTTCGATCAAGCGCTTCGCCTACGCCTAGTGCTGCACCGATCGTGAGCAGAACCTGCAGATCAATTGCCGAACAAGCTTCTGGGGTCGTCAGGCAGCGAGTCAGAATCATTGCCAGCACTACCGCCACGGCGGCAATGGCATGAATGCGGTTCGACATCACGTTGCCCCAGGGCAACACGCCAGGCCAAAGGCTGCATATCGTGAGCCAGACAATTAGCCCGAGGAACAACAAACTCGCCAGCAGCGCACGATCGTGCCGGCGAGCGGTCGTGTTGCCCACCCGGCTGACGAGATAAAACTCGTGACTATTGCGGTGAGACTCGACAAACTCATGCCGCGTTTGCAAGAGCAATGTGTCGCCCGGCTCGAGCCGGACGCTGCCTACTTTGTTCGTCAAGCGTTCGCCATTCCGATGCACGGCCACAATCGCGGCGTTGTAACGCTTCCGGAAATCGGCTTCTCTGACGGTGAGTCCAATCAGAGGGGAAGTCCGCGAGAGTACGGCCTCGGTCAACTGGCGTCGGGTACGATCCGCAGGCGAAGTCTCGAAGGTTGAATCTGCCGCAGGAACAAGCCCCGCAATTCGCTCCAAATCGGCGATCGTTGTCACAACCCCCGTAAATACAAGTCGATCACCCGACTTAATAAAATCACGAGGGCTCACTGGAGTAATTGTTTCTTCGGCGCGACTAATCTCGATGAGAAACAATCCAGGCAAATGCCGCAGGCCGGCGTTTTGCACAGTTTTGCCAACCAAAGGGCAGTGAGGTTCGACTTGCATTTCGACTAGGTATTCACGCCGACGTTCTCCGAATTGTTCAATCAGCTCGGTACGGTTCGGGAGTCTCCGCGGCGCGGCAAGCAGCAGATAAGCGATTCCCACCAAAGCCATCGGAATGCCGACCGAGGAGATTTCGAAAAATTCTAATTCACCAATCCGCTCAACAATTGCGGCAGGCTGATTTCCCTCTGCTTGCATGGCCGCCAGTTTGCCGTTGATCACGAGCGTGGTGCTCGTACCGATCAGCGTGCATACGCCACCAATGATGGTAAAATAACTCAGCGGAATCAGTAGCCGCGAAGGCGAAATCCCCCGCCTTCGGCACCAATCGACAACCACAGGTGCCATCATCGCCACCAGCGGAGTATTCAAAATAAACGCCGAAGAGGGAACCACCGTGACCGCGAGTCGGACCAAGGCGCTGCGCTCGGTCGTTGCGCCGCCTAATAGTCGGTTGCCGATCCAGTCCAAGGCACCTGTCGCTCTCAATCCTGCCGAGGCGGCAAACAGCGCGGCAATCATCACCACGGCCCGATTAGAAAATCCCGACAAGGCTTGCTCCGAATCGAGCACGCCTGTCAACGTGACCGTTACCAATCCACCCAAGAAGAGCAGGTCAATCGGCACACTGCGGCGAAGTTGCAAAGCAAGAAATACGACGACAGTAACGCAAATCGCAATTTTCCCGTCAGTCGTAAGCGGCTCGGCCGCCTGCTGTGCGATTAACAGGCAGTGGTGCAGCGGAATGGTGTCCACTTATATTTTTCCCAAATTAAAATTTTTTGGCCCCGACTCCATGCGAAGTCACTAGTGCTTTGTCATAGCTAAAAATTGGGGTGCTGGCTGACAGAACAACCTACCGTATAACAACTTCCGTCAGCCAGCACCCCAATTCTAAGAGTTGTCAAAGCACTAGGCAGGATGGCTGCCAGCCCCAAGGGTTCACCGGCTCTTCTGTGAAAATTGAGTCTACAGCCGGTCCCGGCACGTGGTCAGGGAAGCCCAAAAGTTCGGTGTAGCAGCTACCCCAAGCTCTTCGCCAGCCCATGAAGAGGTGATTGAGGAGGTAAAATTCCCGAATCACCCATGGAAACGCGACAGATTTGTACCAGATTAGGGCCTCGCGGTCAGTCGCGAATCTCCCCGCTGGGGGCAATTTCGGCTCTCCAGTGTGCGTCCAAAGGTTTGCTGGGCCTCAAAACAGGACCAATCCGCCTCAGATCGGCCTCACTTCTGGCCAGTTTATTGTGGCAGGGGCAGCGAGATCAGCTTAAACTGGTAATAGTTCAAGATTTACAGAACTTATCAGTCACAGGAATTATCTGGACAGCGATAGGGCACTGCCTGCGCTGGTGCGGTCGACTTTCCGGAACGAGCCGAGCCGCAGCGCAGAATGTACATTACGGGAGCGCTCCGATGCGTAGCTATCGATCGATTGCAGCACTACTGACTGCGACTACACTACTAACAACCAACTTTGCCACGAACAGCCTAGCGGCAGCAGAATCAGCGCGGCTCATTACCTACGCGCAGGAGGGCCAAACGTTCTATGCGTTGAGCCTCATGCCGGAGGTCCAGCAGAGACAATCCGAGTCGAGCGCAATTGTTGTGCTTGTGGATACCTCGGCGAGCCAACACGGAGCCTACCGAGCTTCGACTATGGCTGCCCTCGAGACGCTATTAGCGAATCTTCGCTCTGGTGATCAGGTGGAGTTGTTTGGTGTCGATCTTGACGTCAAACCGATGACCGAGGAATTTGTTGCCCCCAACAGCCCCCAGCTTCGTGCGGCGATCGATCAACTTCGCAATCAAGTACCGCTAGGTTCAACTGATTTGGCCGGCGCCCTGCAAGCTGCCACCGAGCATCTGCTTTTTTCCGATGCCCAACAGCGCACGATAGTTTATCTTGGCGACGGCATCAGCATTGCTAACCTGCTCGATACCTCTACGCTTGGCGAGGTAGTTGGCAAGCTACGCGACGCACGGGTCAGCGTGACCAGTTTTGCGGTGGGCCCCAAAGTCGATGCCCAACTTCTTGCCGTCTTGGCAAACCAAACAGGTGGCAATCTTTACGTGCAGCCGGCGATGGTTTGGCAGGACGAAAAAGAAGGCATCAGCGATCAGCGTGCTCAGGAAGAAAACCTACGCAACGCCCAAGTTGCCGGCAAACACTTAGCCGATTGGACGCGTGCGACGGTGCTTTGGCCGCAGTCAGTAGGTCTGGCTAGTGAGCTGGGCCAAACCTTCCCCGCCGTCATGCCGCCGCTGCGAACCGATCGCGACACGATCCTTCTGGGGTCGACCTCCGACGCACTGCCCGCGCAAACCGACGTAAAAATTAAGGCCGAAGGATTTTTTGGTTCCGTCGAACTCAACTGGGTTGTTCAGCCCGAAGCGTCTCAGGAAGATCACGCTTTTCTCGCTCAAATTATTGAAAATGCTCGTGGTGATGAGGGGATGTCGTTGCCCACGCTAGGTTCCGCAGGACTTGCCGAGACAGCCCGGCTTGTCGGTGCAAGAGCTGATCAACTAACCCGACTGGCCCAACGGGCCGTCTCGGCAGGCGACCACGAAGCAGCCGCTCGCATTGCCCAAAACGTCTTGCAAATCGATCCAGGCAACGCTCAAGCACGGACCGTCCAACACGTTGTGGAGGAGCTAGGGCCTGATGAGCAGGCCGCAGAGTCGATTGCCCTACAACCGCCAGTTTCTCCACAAGGCGACATCACGCTTGTCCAACCCACTGCCGAAGCGGGATTATTAGATCGAGTTGCCAACGATGGTGCGTTTCTCGATCAAGTGGAGCAAGAGCGGCGTGTGTACGCAGAAATGCTCAGTAAAGAAATTCAAAACGAGATTGTCGATGCCAGGACAGAAATGTCCTCGAATCCGACACTAGCGATTCAGAATCTCAAATTGGCACTCGAAAGCGTGACACGGGCTGCAGACTTAGAAGCCGCCAAGCGGGCTGAACTACTCAGTAAGCTCCGCACCGCTCTGAAAGAGGCACGCTATCAAGCTTCGTTGAAAGATGAGCTCGATCGGCAGCGCGAGGAGCAATTGGCTTCGGTGCGCGAAAGGAAGTTGCTCAACGAACGGCTCAACCGAGATCGGGAGCGAGAGAAGCAGTTGCTGGCACGATTCAATTCCTTGATGGACGAGCGGCACTATCTCGAAGCAGAAGAGGTCGCTCAGATCGTTGAGGATATCGACCCCAGCGGAGTTATGCCACGCGTGGCAACATTCGTGGCCAGGCAAAAACGTCACGACCATCTCCAGCAGGTGGCTCGCGTAGCTCGCTGGCAAGGCTTCTTCGATACGATGTATCAGATCGAGCTATCGCTTATTCCGTTTCCTGACAATCCTCCGATAGTCTACCCTGATGCCGAGGTTTGGCAGGATTTGACCAATCGTCGCAAAAAATACGATTCGGTCGATCTCAGTGCTAGCAGCAAAGCAGAAGAGCGAATCCAAACGGCGCTTCGCGAACCGCTTAAGTTGCCATTGGACTTTATCGATACCCCGTTGCGCGATGTCGTTACCCAGCTGGAAGAAGACTACCAAATACCGATTCAATTCGACAAATCCGCGCTCGACGAAGTGGCCATTAGTCCCGATACCGAAGTCACGATCTCGGTGAGAAACGTCTCGCTGCGGTCGGCGCTGAATCTAATGCTCAAAGAGCCGGAGTTGCAGGATCTGACTTATGTGATCGACGATGAAGTTTTGTTGATTACAACCAAAGACGTAGCCGACGAAACGCTCAAGGTTAAAGTCTATCCGGTGGCCGATCTCGTACTGCCGATTCAAAACCTAGGAATTATTGGCGGCGGGCAAAGCGGTGGCGGCAGTGGCGGCGGCGGTGGCGGCTTCGGCGGTGGCGGCGGAGGTCAGGGCGGCGGCGGTGGTGGCTTTGGCGGTGGTGGCGGAGGTCAGGGCGGCGG
>Ga0114931_10002721_pt1 | contig 22468 bp, 18 predicted proteins | sample 2SBtaG_FD_89579 | JGI IMG/M metagenome (GOLD analysis project Ga0114931, IMG submission 89579) | Deep subsurface microbial communities from Kolumbo volcano to uncover new lineages of life (NeLLi) - 2SBTROV14_V59a metaG | ecosystem: Environmental > Aquatic > Marine > Volcanic | place: Kolumbo... | reverse complement strand
CTTCTTGCCGTGCCCCTTGCCGGCCATCATCGGAAAGAGGTGTAAAAGGCCGGGGAAAAGGGCCTCAAGACTCTCCCTCGCCCCGTTGGAACTGCCGGGGAGATTGATGATCAGGCACTCTCCCCTCACCCCGGCCTCGCCTCGGGAGAGCATGGCGTAGAGGGTGCGTTCCTTGCCGTGACGGCGGATCGCCTCACAGATACCGGGTACCGAGCGTTCGATGACCTGAAGGGTCGCCTCCGGGGTGAGGTCACGAGGCCCAAGACCGGTCCCGCCGGTGGTGAAGACCAGGCGGATCCCCTCCCGGTCGGCCAGTTCAGAGAGCCGGGTGGCAATCTTTTCCTTGTCATCGGGCAGGATCTCGTAATTTTTTACGCAAACCGGCTGACGCTCAAGAAAATCCTTGATGATCAGCCCGGACTTGTCCTTTCTCGTCCCGGCAAAGGTGGAGTCGCTGATCACCAGGACCGCGGCGGCCAGGGGTTCGGGAAAGGGATCGGAAAAATCGCTCTTGCCGCCCTTTTTCTTCACCACCTGGATCCCGCCCAGGGAGAGGCTCTGGTCAAGGGGTTTGAGCATGTCGTAGGCGTTCAAGAGCGCGCCGCTCACCCCGGTGATCGCCTCCACCTCCACCCCGGTCTTCCATACCGAACGGACCTCAACCGTGACCTTGAGCCGCTCCCTTTCCACCTCAAAGAAGACCTCCACCCAGTCAAGGGGGATCGGGTGACAGAAGATTATCCACTCACTGCACTTCTTGGCCGCGGCGATCCCGGCCGCTCGGGCCACCTCCAGGACATCACCTTTAGGCACCCTCTTCTCCGCCACCCGCTTCATGGTCTCGGGATCACCGTTTAGAAAACCTTCGGCCTTCGCATAGCGCAGGGTATTGAATTTAGGACTGACATCGATCATCTGATCACCTGTTTAAAATATTTTTCGAGCGAGAAAAAAAACCGCCACCACCAGAATCGAGCCCAGGACCCTTTGCATGCCCCTGGCAGAAAACCGGCCGGAACCAAGTCCTGAACCAAACACTCCCCCGACGATCACCGCGATGGCCAGGGGAATGAAAGGGGCCAGGTCGACACTGCTATGCTGAAGTCTTGCCAGAAGCCCAGCCGCGGAATTGACCCAGATGAAAAAGGCCCCGCAGGCCGCAGCTTCCCGGGCGCTGCCCAGACCTAAGATGATCACCAGGGGCACCAGATATACCCCGCCGCCGATCCCGCAGATCCCGGCGATCAACCCGAGCAGGGCCCCGCAGATAAAGGAAAGAACAAGTCTGGTCCGAGGAGACAGCTCAAGGGCTTTGGCCTGGCCGGGGAAATAGATCCTCACCGCGGCAAGGACAAGAGAGACCATCAGGACAATAAAAAAGAGTCGCCGGGGCAGGTTGAGCATCCCCCCGAGATAGGACATCGGGATTGAAGTGACGAGAAAGGGTAGGATCAGCCGGAGCCGAGCGTGCCCCCGGACCAGGAAAACCGCCGCCCCCACCGTGGTCACCAGCAGGTTAAGCGACAGCGAGATCATCGGGATCAACTGAACCCCTGCCCCGAAAAGGGCGAGGAGCGCGGTATATGAAGAACCGCCGCCCAGGCCGACCGAGGAATAAAAGAAGGCGACCGCCAAGAAGATCACCGCCAACAAATAGATGTTGATGACCAGCGTATCCATCGCCCTACCCTCCGATACTTGCCATGGAAGGTTCACAATCACGGACAATGGCGGCCTCGGTGGCCATGCCGTCGGCGAAGCGGACGCCGACCGCGGCCCGGATCGCCGTCTCAACCTCAAGGTCATCGGCCCCGGATCGCAGGAGTGATTTGAGATCGAGGACCCCATTGTCATACAGGCAGGTCTTGAGCAGCCCCTGGGGGGTTATCCTGATCTTGTTGCAGGTGGCGCAGAAACGGCGGGAATAGCCCTCGATGACCCCGATCCTGCCCCGGCGGCCGAGAAGAGTGTAGAGCCGGGCGGTGGAGGGTGATGAACCGGCCAGCTCGACCATACCTGGAAAGAGGCCGAAAAGCCGCTCACGCAGACGGCCGAACTCCCCGCCGGGATGATTTTTCCCGCCGGAGAAGGCCATCTTTTCTATAAAACGGACGCTTATATCGTATCGGTCGGCCAGATCGGCCAGAGAAAGGATCTCCCCGTCCGTGGTATCATCCTGGACCACGCTGTTGACCTTGAGAGAGATCCCCCGGGCCAGGGTACCGGTGAAGGCATCCCACACCCTGGGGAAATAATCGCGGCGACAGAGGTGCTTAAAACGTTCCCGCTCCAGGGTGTCGAGGCTGAGATTGATCCCCTTCAGACCGATTTCCGCAAGGGCGCCGAGGTGCTCGGCCAGGGCGACCCCGTTGGTGGTGAGATGGAGCGAGTCGATGCCCGGAACCCTTGCCGCCCGGCGGAAGAAGTCTACCGCCCCGCTCCTGACCAGGGGTTCTCCCCCGGTGAAGCGCACCTTGGTAATGCCCATCTGGGCCAGGAGATAAAGGAGCCGCTCCATCTCCTCGAAGGTGAGGATCTCGTGATGGGGGACAAAATCCACCCCCTGTTCGGGCATGCAATAACGGCAACGGAGATTACAGCGGTCGGTGATGGCCAGCCGAAGGTAGGTAATCCTCCGGCCGTGATTGTCAATCAATGCCCCGGGCACACCGGGGGCGGCGGGCTGTTCCATGATCTCTCCTTTCCAAACACGGGAGGCTGGGCCGTTTCCCGCCCAACCCTATCGGCCTTGAACCCTATTAGTTGAAAACTTAGGTCCTTCGACTCGGAGTTATTTATTTAATAATTTACTATAATGAATTATGATCGGTCCTGCAATTTTTTTCAACCTGGAAACAGGCTTCCATGAGACAAAACATTCCGACAATCATCAAGGAGAGTTGCGAACGGTTCGCCGGCCGTCCGGCCCTGGCCTCGGATGACTGCATCCTGACCTATGCCGACCTATGGAGCAGGGTTTGCGCTTTGGCCGCGGGCTTGCGCGAACTTGGGGTAAACCCCGGCGACAAGGTGGTCCTCCTGGCCCAGAACCATCCCTGGTGGGGAGTGAGCTACCTTGCCACCCTGGCCGCGGGCGCGGTCATTGTCCCGGTCCTCCCCGATTTCCCGGCCGCCGACGTCCACCACGTCATCCGGGAGACCGACCCCAGGGTGATAATAGTCTCATCTGACCTGGCCGACCGGATTAACGACCTTGATATTGATGAGCATGAAGTGCCAAGGGTGATCATGCTTCCGGCCCCGGGAGTGATATGTCCCGACGGCTGGCTCGACGCCGCGGAACTCATCGAGGGCCGCGCCCCTCTCCCCCCCCAGGCATCCGACGGCGACGACGACGCCTCGATCATCTACACCTCGGGGACTTCGGGCCACTCCAAGGGGGTTGTCCTCTCCCACCACAACCTGATCGCCAATGCCCGGGCCGCGACAATGGTCATAAACCTCGACACCCCGTGCCGTTTCCTTTCCCTCCTGCCCCTGGCCCATGCCTACGAATTCACCATCGGCTTCTTGCTCCCGCTGATGACCGGATCGAGCGTGTATTACCCCGGAATCATGCCAACTCCGGCCCTATTAAAAAAAATCTGCGCCAAGGTCAAACCGGAGATCATCTGCATGGTCCCGCTGATCATGGAAAAGATCTACCGCAAACGAATAAAGGCAAAGATCGAGGCCCACCGGGCCTTCCACCTCGGCCGCTACCTCCCCCCGTTAAAAAAGATGGTCATCCGCCGGGCCGGAGAGAGACTGCTCGATTTCCTCGGCGGCAGGATAAGGGTCCTCGCCATCGGCGGGGCCGCCCTTGACCGGGAAACCGAAGGCTTCCTCCGCGCGGCCCGCCTTCCCTTCATCTGCGGTTACGGCCTGAGCGAGGCATCTCCCCTGGTCGCCGCCGGGCCCTTTGGAAACCGGACGCCTATCGGTTCCGTCGGCCGGCCGATCCCCGGAGTGGAGGTGAAGATCAGGAAGACCTCCCCCGGGGATGAGACCGGGGTGGTCCTGGCCCGGGGACCGAATATCTTCAAGGGATATTTCCGCCGTGACGACCTCACCGCCGAGATCAAGGGTCCCGAAGGCTGGCTCGATACCGGTGACCTGGGTTTCATAGACGAGCAAGGATGCCTCCACTTGACCGGCCGGGCCAAAAACGTGATAGTTCTTGCCAATGGGGAAAATGTCTATCCGGAGATAATCGAGAGCAGGTTCGCCGCCTCCTCCCTGGCGGCCGAGGTCCTGGTGGTTGACCGGGACGGGGAGATCGAGGCCCTGATCCACCCGGATTACGACTATATCGACCAGAACCTCCCGGCCATGGGAGAAAGGGGTTTAAGAGAAAAACTTGACCAATTACGCCTTGAGATAAACCGACAACTCCCGGCCAGCGCCCGGGTCAAAAGGGTCCATGAACGGCGGGAACCATTTCTCAAGACCGCCACCCACAAAATAAAACGATACCTGTATACCGAATGAGCGATAAAGAAAAAAATTACCCCGAAGCCCTGCCCCGGGAGGCGAGCCGGATATTCCTCGACGACGGCCGGGAACTCATCATCCTCGGGGCGGCCCATGTCTCAAAGACCTCGGCCCGGCTAGCGGCCGAACTGGTCAACGATCTCGCGCCGGACACGGTCTGTCTCGAACTCGACCCGCAGCGCTATGCCGCCCTGAAGGATGAGGATCGTTTCCGCAAACTCAACCTGCAGGAGATTATCCGCAAAAAACAATTGGCCACCCTCATGGTCAACCTGGTCCTCGCCTCCTTTCAGCGCCGCCTGGGCGACCGGCTGGGGATCAGACCGGGGGAGGAACAGCTTGCCGCGGCCCGGGCCGCGGAAGAAAAAGACATCCCGATAAATCTCTGCGACCGTGATGTCCGGATCACCCTGAAACGGGCCTGGCGGGGCACCTCCTGGTGGAAGAAATCGCTCCTCTGCGCCTCACTCTTCGCAAGCCTCTTTTCCAGCGAAGAGATCAGCGAGGAAAAGATCGAACAACTAAAAGAAAGCGACCTGCTTTCAGAGATGATGACCGAGCTGGCCCGGGACCTGCCGGAGACCAAGAGGATCCTGATCGACGAACGGGACATCTTCATGGCCGAGAGGATCAAGGCGGTAGGAGGCAAAAGGATTGTCGCCATCGTCGGGGCGGGCCATGTCCCGGGCCTGGTTGGCGCCATCGGCCACGACAATCGCGGACTGATGAGTGAACTCAACCGGGTGCCGAAAGGCAACGCCACCGCCAGGGTAATCGGCTGGTCGATCCCGGCGGCCATAGTCTGCGCCCTGGCCGCCATCGGGATCAAACACGGGGCAGAGAGCGCCGCCGACAACATAATCTACTGGATTTTTGCCAACGGGATCCCAGCAGGCATCGGGGCGGCCATCTCCCTTGGCCACCCCCTGACTATAATCGCCGGATTTGCCGCGGCCCCCTTGACCAGCCTGACCCCGGTGATCGGGGCCGGTTACGTGACCGCCTTTATCCAGGCCCTCCTGGTGCCGCCGCTGGTCGAAGAACTGGAAAACGTCCTCGCCGACATGGCCCGGCCGCGGGCCTGGTGGAGCAACCGCCTTTTGCGGATCCTCCTGGTCTTTATCTTAACCAGCGTCGGCAGCCTGGTTGGGACCTGGGTCGGCGGGGTAAAGATCTTTCACAACCTTATTGCCTGAACGGAGAATCTGTCTTGAGCAAGAAAAAAAAGCTGACCTCGGCCCAAATCCGCCACCTGCGCGGACTTGGCCATCACCTGAGCCCCACGGTATATATCGGCCGTGAGGGTATCGAGCAGAATCTGCTTACCACCCTGGCCGAAAATATCCGGGCCCATGAACTGATCAAGATCAAGATCGGGGAAAACGCCCCTGACGGGCGCAAGGAAACCGCGGCAGAACTGGCCGCTGCCTCGGGCTGCGAGCTGGTCCAGGTCATCGGCAGGGTCTGCCTGCTCTTCCGGGCCAACCCAGATCTGCCGGCAGACCAGCGGATCATCCTGCCATAAAAGAATTTTATCAGGAGGAATCTCGGTCCCGGCGTTGCCCGATCAACCGGGCCGCGATATCGAGGAGACGGCGAATGGCCAGGGGCTTGCGCATGACCTCGTCAGCCCCAAGTTCTCGGGCAACCTGAAGAAACTCGAGGCTGCCCGATTTGCCGCCGCCGGAGATGGCAATGATCGGCAGGTCCGGGACCTTAGCCCTTAATTCGCTGATCGATTCCAGACCGTCCTTCTCAGGCATCAGGATATCGGTGATAATAAGGTCGGTCTGCTCCCGGTGAAAAAGCCCGACCCCGTCCACCCCGTTTTCCGCCAGGGAGACATGGTATCCCTCCCCTTCAAAGACCCGGCGCAGGGTCTCACGGGTAAAGAGGTCATCGTCTATGATCAATACTCTGGCCATGGCGCCTTTCTATCTCAATGGTTTTTTCATCATCCTGGATCGGTCGCGGATTTAAGGGTCAACTCATGCGCCCTCTGCACTCACCATGAGCATATCAGAAAACCGTCGTTGAAATTAATTTTTCAGCTTAATCCGTGAACGTTCGAGAAAGGTACGGATTAAGATCAATCTACTAACTCCGGCCGCCCCCTTGCCACCTGATCCGAGAAGACGAGATCGACCCCTTCCCTCGAAAGACATCGAACAAGCATGGCCTGGCAATGACCGCCGTGACCGCTTAAGGCGGAACGGTCACGGCGGCTGATCAGCATACGTCTCCGGCCCGGCCGATTGCCTAACAGATCTCGGGCCCGGAGCAGGATGCTCGCGCCTTGGACCATTTCGCCGAAAGCCGGGTGCCAGGGGCCGGCAATGACCATCTCTTCGAGGCCGGGTGCGGCCTGGAGACCGCAGCGGACCACCCTGACCCCCTCATTTTCCAGGATGACCCGGACCCGGCCGGCAAGGATGACCGCCCGGGCCAGGCCCAGGGGGTGATACCTCCCCGCCTGCCACATGCGGGCGAGGCCGGTGCCGGAGAGGACCAGGACCGGGTAGATCCTCGCCATATCAGGCTTGAGGGCCGCTATCTTCCGGGCCCCGGCCAGGGTTGAGCAGGTGCTCTCTCCGGGGAGACCGAGCATAAGCTGGACCCCGCTGACAAAACCGTATTCCTTAAGCCGACCGACCGCCTCAAGGGCGCAGGCGGCATCATGCCCCCTGCCGCTTGCGGCAAGGACCCGGTCGGAGAGAGACTGCACCCCGACCTCGACCGTGCCGACCCCGTGATCTTTAAGGAAAACCAGGGTATCGGGATCAAGGAAATCCGGCCGGGTAGATATCCTGATCGAATCTACCCGGCCCGCGGCAATAAACGGCAAGACCGCTCCAAGCAATTCGGCCTGGGTCTCGCGTGGAATGGCGGTGAAGCTGCCCCCGAAAAAGGCCGCCTCGACCCGGCCCCGGCCAGCCCCCCGACCAGCGAGCCACTCTTCGATGGTCGCGGAGATTTCCCCGGGCGAGACCATGCCGGAATGGCTGTTGATGCTCTCCTGGTCGCAGAATATACATCGAAAGGGACAGCCCTGATGACTGATAAAGAAGGGGATGACCAGGGGGGGCGGAACGTCAGTCATCTTCTCTTTCAATGACTTCAAGGGCCCGGGCCGCGGCAGCCTGTTCCGCCTTCTTCTTGCTGCCCGCCTCGCCGGTGGCCAGGGTCTTGCCACCAAGGCTGACCGCGACCAGGAAGGATTTATCGTGGTCAGGGCCGCTCTCTTTCTCGATGGAGTAAAGAGGGGCCTCGGCAAAGCGTTCCTGGGTCACCTCCTGCAGGCGGGTCTTGGGATCAAGGGTATTGACCACCTCCTTTTGCCCCTCAACCCTGGGAAGGAAGATCCTCTCGATCATACTGTTTACCGCCTGGTAGCCGCCGTCGATGAAGACCGCCCCGCATACCGCCTCAAAGGCGCAGGAGAGGATGGACGACTTGGCGCGACCATTTGAGATGTCTTCGCCATGCCCCAGGAAGAGGAAACGGCCGAGGTCCATGTCACTGGCAACCGCGGCCAGGTGCACCTCGTTGACCAGAGCGGCCCGCAACCTGGTCAATTCACCCTCCCGCATCTCCGGGTATCTCTTAAAAAGGAGGTGGCCGACACTTAAGCCGAGGACGGCGTCGCCTAAAAACTCAAGGTTCTCGTTGTCTTCGCCGCCGCCCCCCATTTCAAAGGCGTATGAACGATGAACAAGCGCCTTCTGCAGGTTGCACCAATCGCGGAAACGGTATTCGAGAAGCCCGGCAAGCTCAACGAGAAGGGCCCGGTTTTCTTCACTAATCCTTGTTATAAATGACATCTTCTCTCCCGTCCCTACAGGGTGTTTTCCTCTTGTAAAATCCATAAAACTATGTTTAGAATTACGGCCCGTAAAAAAAGCCGGCCGAAGGGAAAAGAATCTATTACCGCTTCGCGCATCAGGCAAGGTATTTCTCGGCGGCGTAGCCAAGTGGCTAAGGCAGTGGTCTGCAAAACCATTATTCATCGGTTCGACTCCGATCGCCGCCTCCATAAACGACAAAAGCGGCTGACCATTTTTCGGTCAGCCGCTTTTTTGTTTTTCCTCAAATCCGCAACGTCTAAAATCCAAACTCCTCAAGCATCTTATTGACTGTCTCCTGATCAAGCTTGCCGTCGTCCACCTCCTCGTCCTCTTCGACATCGCCGAGGTAACGGTCCACCTCTTCCTGGGCCAGCTTGCGACTCTCTTCGACGGTGAGCTTACGGTTCTCCTCTTTGCCCTTGATCCGGGAGCCGAAGGAGACCACCAGGGCAAGGAGCTGGACCTGGAAATCGGAGAGGAGTTTTATGATCTTCATGATCTGCTGACCGGAGAGGTCCTGGAAACTCAAGACCTCGGTGATCTTTGAGGTATCAACATTGATCCCGCTCGCCTTGCTGAAGGCCTCCTCGATCTTGGCGAAGATCGAGGCCTGGTCTTCATGACTCATCACCCCGACATTTCCCTCAGCGACCGGGGCGCGATTCCTGGCCTCTTCTTCTATCCTGTCCAGACGGGAGAGTATCTCCTCCAGACCTTCCCCGCCGCTCTCCTCACTGCCGCCCTCCTCCTCGGCGTTTGCCTCGAGGGGGATGGAGTTGTCAAGGAAGATCGCGGCCCGGTTCTTGTCCATATTTTTTAAAAGATTGACCGTGGTCGGGTCGGAACAGTTTGCTGCCATCGCCCCTAATAGTTCGGGCAGGGGAACGGGAAGGAAATTGTCCTCGTCCGCGCTCATCCCGGCAATACGGCGGTTAAGGTCGGCGGCAAAGTCGGCGGCGTCAAAAATCTCCTCGGCATTTTCCCGGGCCGTGGTGATATGCCCCTTGACCGCCTCGTTGGTGCAGAGCTCATACATGGTCTGCAATACCGTATCGACATCAAAGGTATATACCGGGCCGGCAGAGGCGCCGGCGGGGATGTCAAGGGCGGCGACCATTTTCCTCACCCCGGCAATCTCATCACCCAGCAAAGGAGCTGCTTCATCCTCGTCCGTCGCCGTTACCGCATTCTGAAAGGCCGGGTGTTCCTTGAGGAAAGAGAGGGCCTCCTTGACCTCGCCAGTCTGGCCCTGGACCTTCTCCACCTGGTCGAGGATGTCCATGGTCGCCTTCTCGGTTATATTGACGATATCCCTGAGCTTGGCCTTGGCATCCTCAATCTTCTCGCCGGCCTCATCCAGCTCGGTCCTCTTCTCCCGACGGTCCTCGGCCGGAAGGCTCATCATCGAGGAGGAAAGGGACTTAGCCATCTGGCCGATATCATTAAAGACATCCTTTGAGATCACCTCGTAATAATCGTCATCCCCACTTTGGGGCAAAACGGCCGGGGGGATATCAGACTCGGTCTCGACGATTTTCTCCACCACCCGGGTCGCGCTCATCGGCGCCCCGGATGCGACCGAGATCTGATATACCGCCTCGTTTGTGGGGATACGAAAACTCCCTTCACAAAGCTCCAGTTTTATTACCGGTTTTTCCATGCCTCACGTCCGTCCTTTTTTATTAGGAAGCTCTTTAGGTCTAACCCGTCCATCTCAAGGTGAAGCAAGCACCCTTGTCGTTTAAACATACACCCGTAAGGGTTCACAGTGTGTCGAAGATGCGCGGCATCGTCCTGTGAGCAATACATCGGTATGCGAGCAGGGCGATAACAGGTAAGCGACCATTGGGAGACTCCGAAGCAGATTCGGTGCCCTTATAAACCCTTACGTAAGGATTTTATTGTACCCTGCCGGTAAAACAGACCCCTACCTCAAAACCATCAGCGCCGGAGACACACCACATCACCCGGGCCAGGACCGTCAGTCCGCCCCGGTCATCGCTTGTCCCGGTATACTCCCACTCATCCCCTTCGGCCCGCCAGCCCTCAAACTGAAGACTTATCACCATATGAGCGCTCTTTTCCACCATCTCGGAGATAAGACAGCGCAAGCCACCCCCGCCGATATCGAGCAGGGTACCCGATGTGCCCGGGCGGGAATATGGCAGGCTGTCTTTCTCCAGGACCTCGTAAAAAAGTTCGGATTCCTTCACCATTCGCTCATAGCGACGCCTTTCGCTGCCTGAGCCTGGGTATTGCTCCATCTCATCTCCCCTGTTTATGTTTTATCCCGGCGGTGCCACCCGCCAGCCATGGCCCAGCCTTCCAGAAAGGGTCTGCAGGTAAAGCATGCGAGGACAATCAGCCCCCTTTTCATTGATTTTCACCGGACGGACTTTATGCATTCCCGCAACACGAATAGGGAAGTCTTAAAAAGGACAAACCCCTTCCGAGCCCCCTGTCCACCGATTATAGCACAACTCTTTTTGACAAATAAAATTCTTGTCTGACCCGGCGTAGCCAAAGTCAGCCGCAAAGTACCCCGCCAGTAGACTATGCCAGCTACCTGTATCCTGGCCGGGATATCTTGTGAATCACCCTCCGGCAGGAGGCCGCTTTTATTGCGAAGAATTTACTTGTCCGTCACCTTACGGGACGTGATAAAATCATCATATTAAAAGAGGAAGGATTGCCTTTGACCTCAACCAGACCGCCACCCTCAACTCAAAAATTGCCCTAAACGCCAAGGTCATGCAGGTAGCCGTAAGAGTCGTCAATCAAAAAACCAATTCGGGAACAAAGGAAAATACGACGGAGAAAAAATGACCGGACTATCACGACTGTCAATAAAGGCCAAACTCGTCCTCCTGATAATCATCGCAAGCTCGCTGACCGTGCTTGTCTCCGGGCTGATATTCTCGGCCCGGGACCGGGCATCCACCAAAAAGGACATGCAGAGACGCCTGCTTGAAACAGCCGGAATAATCGCCAAAAACTCCACCGCCGCCTTGACCTCCTCCGACCCCAAAACAGCAGATGAACTGCTGGGCGGCCTGATGGCCGACGAACACATCCTCCTTGCCGCCATATATGACAATAAGGGAAAAATCTTTGCCCAGAGAACCCGCTCCGGCAAAGAAGCCCCACCCTTTATCGACCCCGCCGCCAACTCCGGCGGAATGTTTACCGACAAATATACGGAGGCCATGGCCCCAATCGTCCTCGACCAGAACAGGATAGGCACCATACGGATTCGCCGCGACCTGAATAATCTGCGCAAAAGGACCAGGGATATCGCTATCACCATGACCTTGGTCGCCATTGCCGCGATACTGCTCGCCCTCCTGCTCTCCACCACCTTGCAGGGGCTGATCACCGGTCCCTTAAAGGAGCTGGCCGCGGCAATGGAACGGGTCCGCGACAAACGGGATTTCTCGCAGAATCTCCCGGTGGAAACCCAGGACGAAACCGGCAAACTGGTTGAGATATTCAACGATCTCCTCTCCCGCCTCAAGGAACATGAGGAACTCTCGCAACTGCACCGCAATAATCTCGAAGAGCTGGTCATAGCCCGGACCATTGACCTTGAAAGGGCCCGCCAGGAAGCCGAGACCGCAAGCCGGATCAAGAGCGAATTTCTGGCCAACATGAGTCACGAGATCAGGACCCCGCTCAACGCAATCATCGGCATGGCCGGGCTGGCCGGGAAAAAGAAGCTTTCCCCCGACCTCTCCCATTACATCAAGATAATCAGCTCCGCGGCCCGAACCCTGCTCGCCACCATTAACGATATCCTCGATTTCTCCAAGATCGAGGCGGGAAGAATGGAAATGGAGGCAATTAAATTCCCCCTCTCGGATATAATCAATAACGTAACCTCGATGTTCGCCGAAAGGGCGGCGGAGAAGGGCGTTGAGCTGGTAGTGAACACCAGCGACGCGGTCCCGAAGGCCCTCTGCGGCGACCCCTTGCGCCTGCAGCAGGTCCTGACCAATCTGGTAAGCAATTCAATCAAGTTCACCCCAGAAGGCGAGATCGAGATAAAGGTGGTCATTGCCGAAACCGGGGAAAACCACTGCCGCCTGCTCTTCTCGGTCCGCGATACCGGGATAGGCATAAAGCCGGAAAAGCGGGAGTCTCTCTTTGCCGCCTTTACCCAGGCCGACGGCTCAACCTCGCGCAAATTCGGCGGTACCGGCCTGGGCCTTTCCATCTGCCGACATCTGGTGGAAATGATGGACGGCCGGATCTGGGTCGAGGGGGAGAAGGGGCAGGGAAGCACCTTCCTGTTCACCGCCGTGTTCTCTCTGGCGGAAGAGGACGAAAAAGAGCTGCCGGCAACCATACCGGACTTCAAGGGCAAAAAGGTCCTTCTGGTCGAGGACAATCCCGCCTCGAGGTCGGTATTTAAAAAAATGCTCCAATCGTTCGGATTCACCGTCACCGCCTGTGAATCTGGAGAAGATGCCTTGAACGCGGCTGCGCGGGCGGAAGGGTTCGACCTAATGGTCCTCGACTGGATGATGCCGGGGATGGACGGAATAACCCTGGCCGGAAAACTGCGGGCGGATGACAAATACGCCGACACCCCCCTGCTGATGATTACCGCCTTCGGACGCGATGAACAACGAGGAAAAGCGGCCGAAGCCGGCATCGAACATTTCCTGATCAAGCCCCTTAAACGCTCTCAACTGTATGACGCCGTGGTCGACATCTTCGGCGAACACAAGCCGGGACTTTTCAGAGTGGACAAAGATGCATCAAACGATGTCTCCCTTGCCGGCCGCCGGGTGCTGGTGGTGGAAGACAACCATATAAACCGCCAGGTGGCAAAGGAGATCCTCCACAGCTTCGATGTGATCTGCGATACCGCCGACAACGGCGCCGAAGCATTAAAGGCGGTAAAGCGCCAGAAGTATGACGCGGTCCTCATGGACATCCAGATGCCCGAGCTTGACGGCCACGAGGCAACCCGCTGCATCAGGAGAATGAGCGGGCTTGAAGGATTACCGATCATCGCTCTAACCGCTCACGCCTCAAGCTATGATCATGATAACTGCCTGAAGAGCGGAATGAACGATTACATAACCAAACCCATAGACCAGGAGGTCATGCAGGCCGCCCTTAAACGCTGGATCAAGGGCCCGGCCTTAGCCTTAAGCCGCGCCCCGTACCATAAAGCCTATACCCCTTCCCCTGACGCGGGAACAGGCCTGGACGATATACCCGGGATCGATGTCAATGACGGACTGCGCCGGGTAGGCGGCAAAAAATCGGTCTACCTCCGGCTGCTTAAATCCTTTGCCGACGAGTACCATGACATTGACGAGCGGGTTGATAATCTCCTTTCGGAAGACAATATCCAGAAGATCCACCTCCTCTGCCATTCCCTCAAAGGGGCCGCCGGCAACGTCTCGGCCAAGGCCACCTTCGCGGTGGCAAGCGAGATATGCAACGCCGCCTCAAACCACGACCAGGAAGCAATCAGGGACCTTCTCCCCCAGCTTGGCGAGGCCATCAGGGAGGTCCACAGCGGGATCAGTGGCATTGATGAATAACAGCCCGTTAAAAAACGGGCGCGAGCCCAAGTGGAGCAAGCAATAATCCGGTAACTCGAAGCGACGGGTAAAGTAAGGCTCTAAGGCCGGCCCGCAAAGGCGAGGCGCATACAGGAACTGCTAGATTCCTTTTAGCGTCTCCCAGTTGAATTACTTCCAGGAAAACGCCTCGATCTGGGAAAATCATAGATGTATATAGAATAACCGGCCTGGGCCACGGGTTGATACTTGGTCAGCCAGTCAACATCATAGCCTTGATTAATCTTAATGGTCCTGAACCAGACAAGGTTATGGGCACTTATTGCATAAACGCCAGGTTGCGGATAAAGAATTTCCTTTTGGTCCATCTGCAGTGGATTGATCCCATAGGCTACCGGATCAGCCATACCATTATAAAAAAGTTTGATCGGCCGGCTACCATAATTCTTTTTCTGCCAAGCAGCCAGGCCGGGCAAATCCTGGCCCCAATCGATATTGGAGTCATCAAGCAGGTACGGCCCCTGTTTCGGCCCACCGGCAAAACTATTAATATATGAGAGATGATGAGGATAGATGTTCCAGGCCTCAAAAACCATCCAGCCAAGCAGAACGGTAACCAACATTGCTCCCCGACGGCCCTGCCGCGAAACCGTCGCCTCTGCCAAAAAAAGCAGCAGAAAAGGAAAGAGAGGCAGGATACGGCGCAGGCCAAGATTATGCCGGTCGAAAAAGGTCACCAGAATAATGCAAATGACTGGTACCAGCATGAACAAACTTGCTTCATTCCGGGCCCGGGAACGCACGACAGAAAGAAAAGATAGAACCAGCATAATCATTATGGGAACGGGCACCTTAACGATATATGCGGCCAGATAATAATACCAAACCGGCTTATCCAGAACTTTGCCGAACAGGTAATATTGCATCCCCTGGGGATAATCCGAATAAATTTTCTTAAGCCCACCCCAGTATAATGAATAATCAAAGGAAAAATTATAACCCGCGCCAATCACCAGAACAGCTGTCGTTAGTACAATTACCCCTCCTTTAAGAAAGCAATGTAAATCTATATCCCGGCGCCGAGGCCACCAAAAGCCCACGGCGAGAAATAAAAATATCGGTCCGAGAAGAAGCGCCGTGTACTTAGCCAACAGCGCCAGGCCCGTCACAAGGCCACAGACCAGTCAATTGATAAAACGTCCATTTTGAAAAGCATGCCACAATGCCCATACCGCCAGAAACATCAAAACGCTGCAGCCCATATCTTCTGTTGCCACCTTGGCATGGGCCAGCAGGTTGGGGGAAAATGCGGCAAATGCCGCTGCCGTCAGCGCCGGAACCTTCCCATAGAGATGCGCGCCCCATTGATAGATGGCCAGGATCAAAATGCTCCCGAGCAGCAATGCCGGCAATCTAGCCAACCGGGTAATTTGTAAAAAGTCATTGCCGCTCTCGAATAAAAACAACCGCCCGAATGCGACCACCGGATTAACATTATTCCGAAAAGCAACATCCTCAGGCGACGGCACTTTAAGATCCATAAATAACAGAGGCAGAGCGGCCAACTCCTGCATCAGCGGCGGATGGGAAGGGTTGAGGCGAAAATCATTCCATTTGAGATAGGTATATCCGGCACCAATATAGCTGGGCTCATCCCAGGTCAGGGATTTATGAAAATTCCCGAAAAAGCCTTGAGTAAAAAAAATCCCGGCCAGCAACAAAGCCAGCCACAGGGCATATTTTTCAAGATACTTATTCAGCATCAGCTATCTCTGCACTGTAAACATTATTGATTATCGGTCCCGCTGCCCATTTCAAATTTCTCCTGGCGCTGGTCCATAAACGCATTTTCCCAATCTCATCATCCTCATCAAGTTGTCGGAATAACCTTTCCATCCGCACAAGAAACGCAGCCGCCTGATTTATTTGAGGTAAGGAAGGAGGGCTCTAAAATTGTCGGTGCCGGCCCTTCCCAGGAGTTCATAGATGATCATCTCGGTCGAGGCGACCACCGCGCCGAGTTCGCGGGCCCGGGCAAGACCGATCCGGTGGTTTGCCCTCAGCCTTGAGGAGACCGCGTCGGCCGGGACGATCATCCGGAACCCCGCCTCGATCCCGTCCCGCACCGTCTGGTAGATGCAGATGTGGCTTTCGACCCCGCAGACCACAATATTGGCCGGTCTCTTCTCCATCGCCGCGACCCGGTTCCTGAAGTCCGGATTGGCAAAACAGCCAAACTCCATCTTGTCGATCTCCTCCTCAGGGCCGAGGAGCTCTTTTATCTCCGGCAAGGTCTCGCCGATCCGCTGGCGGTTCTGGGTGGTGGCGAGGATAGGCATGGTGAGCTCTCCGGCAGTCCGCAGGAGGAGCGCGCAATTTTTTTCCACCTCCTCGCGCCGAGCGATGACCCGCATCATCCTTTCCTGGACATCGACCAGAAGGACCGCGGTGTCGAAGCTTTTTATATTCTGGTATGTCATAACGATTTTCTCCTCATTTCCATGTGGCACAGCAAATGGTAAATTGCTTTTCATCATCGGCCAATAGTAATCTTAACCATATCAATGCGTCAAAGATGATTACATGGCTATAACTATCCCTTCAAAACAGACAAGGACAATATATGAACGAAAAGCGGATCAACCTCCTCCTGCGGACCAAACCGGTCGGCAACGAGGTCACCGTGAGGGGCTGGGTTAGGACCAGGCGTGACTCAAAGCAGGTCTCCTTCATTGAGGTAAACGACGGCAGCGGACTGAAAAACGTCCAGGTGGTCTTTGATCCCTCCATGCCCGGATTTGATTCCACCCTTAAAAAGATGGGCACCGGCTGCGCGGTAGAGGTCAGGGGTATTGTCCGCGCTTCACCGGCAAAGGGACAGGAGATAGAGATCGAGGCCCAGGGAGTCAGGCTTATAGGAGAATGCGATCCTGCCGTCTATCCCCTGCAGAAAAAACACCATTCCCTCGAATTTCTCCGTACCCTTTCCCACCTGCGGCCCCGGAGCAATATCATCAGCGCCTGCACCCGGATCAGGAGCCGCCTTTCTTACGCCGTGCACCGCTTTTTCAACGAGCGGGGCTTTTTTCAGGTCCACACCCCAGTGATCACCACCAGTGACTGCGAGGGGGCCGGCGATATATTTCAGGTGATGACCGGAGAGGGCCCGGAGGCCTTTTTCGGCACCTCGGCAGGTCTCACGGTCAGCGGCCAGCTCGAGGCCGAGGCCTATGCCGCGGCCCTTGGCAGGGTATACACCTTCGGTCCGACCTTCCGGGCCGAGAACTCCAACACCAGTCGTCACCTGGCCGAATTCTGGATGATCGAACCGGAGATGGCCTTCTGCGACTTGACGGGCGACATAGAACTGGCCGAAGAACTCCTCAAATACCTGATCCTCTTTGCCTTTGACAATTGCGCAAGCGACATAGAGTTATTCAACCGCCATATCGACCAGGATCTTAAAAAGAGGCTGCAGCAGGTCCTCGACCATGACTTCGTCCGGATAACCTATAGCGAGGCGGTGGCCGAATTGTCCGCCTCGGGCCGCAAATTCGAATATCCCACGACCTGGGGAGAGGACCTCCAGTCAGAGCATGAAAGGTTCCTCTGCGAAGAGATCTATAACGGACCAGTGGTGGTTACCGATTACCCGGCCGCGATCAAACCCTTTTACATGCGCAAAAACGACGACGACCGGACGGTGGCGGCAATGGATATCCTCTTCCCCGGGATCGGTGAAATAGCCGGCGGCAGCCAGCGTGAGGAGAGGTATGAAAAAATCGCCGAGGTGATGCGGGCAAAGGGAATGAATCTAGAGGCCTACAGCTGGTACCTCGACCTGAGGCGTTACGGATCGGTCCCCCATTCAGGCTTCGGGATCGGTTTTGAGCGCCTGTTGCAATTCGTCACCGGGATGGGAAACATCCGCGACGTCATCCCCTTCCCACGCTACCCCGGCCAGGCATGATTAACTACTAAAAGGGCTCGGGCTAAAAGGAGATGCAAGCAACGAATTACCTTTGAAATCCGCACAAAGCTATCACGAGAGAATTAAAGGTAAGCAAGCACGGGGAGATGGCGAGAAACAGGCAGAAATTATTAAAGAAATATAGCAAGCGGCCACAAGGTGTGCCTAATGTGGACTTTTCGGTAAGGCGCCGCGTACTGATTGCTACGCAAGCCTTACCGATCGTCCGCAGCAGGCGCATTTTAGGTAATCGGTCGCAGGGGGGGCCTGATGTGGACAAGCGGCAAGGCGCCGCGTACTGATTGCTACGCAAGCCTTACCGATCGTCCGCAGCAGGCCCCCCCTGCGGCCGATTACGGCATTAGGTAGAAGCCTAGGGCCTTATCACTACTATCCTTTTCAAGAAATTCACAACCGATATAATTACCATTGACCAGACGCACCACCACCCGCTTCCGGAGCTCGGAGTTATTGGCATCGTTCAGGTTGAACTTGACCTCAAGCTGCACCCCCGGCTGCATATTATGACTACCGATAACTCTGGCCCCAAGGCCGGACATGGAGACATTGGTAACCGTCAGCTTGCCGCCACTTTTGAGCATAGGGAGGTAGAGAAAGTCGCCGGCGAGCTTGATCTCCTTGCGAGGCCTTGCGGAATTCAAGGCTTACATTGAAGACGTGTTCGCAGCCGCACTTGACCCGGATGACATGACGCGCGCCCTTAAAACGTTCGACGGTGGTACTCTTTACCCGGTCGCACTTGGGACAGGTAATGACTGCGTTGTTATCCTTCCCGACATATACCTTCTGGACATCATCCACGACCAAGATCCCCTGTTTATCTTTATCGTTTACAAAACCCGTCATTCATTGTGTCATATAAAATGCAATAATGTGACAGGAATAAGAAAATGATACCTGTTCCCGAAAGTTTTGCAAGGGAAAACAGGTTAGGATTCAGCCAGATAACTCTTGCGGCCGAGGATCTTTTTCAAGATCACCTCAAATCGACCTTCCCTCCCTTTCAGAAAAGAAAAATCGCATGACTCGGCCAGTTCAGGCCGGGCGATAAGGACCATCCGGCAGACCAGCTCGGCACAAAGGACAATAAGGTTACCACAATTCTCCGCCCGGGACCGTCGATCCCCGGCAAATGGGTGGGTCAACTCCCGGCAGGATGAGGAACCAGACACCTCGGCGAAACCGTCATACAATTGCCGGCACAGGAGGCGGAATTTTTTCTTGCCCGGCCAGCCGGAGGTGCCGGGGCCGACAAAGAGCCCCAAAACCACCATCGCCCCACCAAGTCCGCCACAGGTGCCCCCCGCCCCCATGCCGCCACAGAAACCGCTGCCGATCCGAACCGCCATCTCGGGGGAAAGCCCGCCGGAAAAGGCCTGATTCATCACCAGAATAACGCTTTCCGAACAGCAGAGGCGATGGACCCGGTAAAGGTTCAGGGTCCTTTCCCGGACCAGCGCGACAATTTCCTCATTTCGATTTTCCATTATCTTGTGTCCGTCTAGAAACGAGCAATTTCGTTCGAGTGCAAGGCGCGAGGAAGACGAAAAAGCGGAATCCCGCCATGGCGGGATGAGCATTTTTCTTCCGACCGAGCAACATAAGCAATCGGGCGAAATGGCCGTTTCCGCATGGACACTATCTACTCTGCGACGAACTCAAGACCCTCACCCGCCGCCTCGACCCGGATCCTGTCCCCGGGAGAGAATTTTCCTTCAAGGATTCGCATGGCCAGCCCGTCCTGGACGTAATGCTGTATCGCCCTCTTGAGTGGCCTGGCCCCGAAGGCGGGATCATAACCCACCCGAACCAGAAAATCACGGGCCGAATCGACAATCTCCACGTGGTAGTCCTGCTCGGCCAGCCTTTTTGCCAGTCCACTGATCTGGATATCAACTATACCGAACAGGTCCTCCCGACTCAAGGAATGGAAGATGATAGTCTCGTCAATCCGGTTTAAGAACTCCGGCCGGAACTGGCGGTGGAGGAGCGCGTCGATCTTCTCCTTCAGTCCCTCTTTCTCGCTGGAGCCGGCGGCCATGATCAGGTCGCTGCCCAGGTTTGAGGTCATGATCAGGATGGTATTCTTGAAATCCACCGTCCGCCCCTTGCCGTCGGTCATCCGGCCGTCGTCTAAGATTTGCAGAAGCACGTTGAACACGTCCGGATGGGCCTTTTCTATCTCGTCAAAGAGGACCACCGCATAGGGCCGTCTCCGCACCGCCTCGGTCAGGTAGCCCCCCTCGTCATACCCGACATAGCCGGGAGGGGCCCCGATAAGCCGGGCCACCGAATGCTTTTCCATGAACTCGCTCATATCCAGGCGGATCATCGACTGCTCGCTGTCAAAGAGGAATTCGGCCAGGGTCCGGGCCAGTTCGGTCTTGCCCACCCCGGTCGGGCCGAGGAAGATGAAAGAACCGATGGGCCGGTTGGGGTCGGAGAGCCCGGCCCGGGAGCGCCTTACCGCATTGGCCACCGCGAGGATGGCCTCCTTCTGCCCCACCACCCGACGGGCCATCTCCTCCTCGGCCCGGACCAGTTTTTCCCTTTCACCCTCCAACAGATTACTCAACGGGATCCCGGTCCACTTGGAGATAACCGCGGCAATATCCTCGGCCCCGACCTCCTCCTTGAGCATCTTGCGCTCCTTCTGCAACTCGGTGAGCCTGGCGTTCTCCTCAGGCAACTGCTTTTCAAGCTCAGCGATTCGGCCGTACCTTATCTCGGCCACCCGTCCCAGGTCGCCCCGGCGCTGGGCCTGTTCCTCTTCACGCCGGGCCTCCTCGATATCGGCCTTGATCCTACGGATCCGGTCGATGATCTCCTTTTCCTGATTCCAATGGCTCTTCATCGAGGCCAGGGTCTCATTGACATCGGCAAGTTCGGCCTCAATATCGGCCAGACGATCCTTTGAAGCCTTATCCTTCTCCTTCTTCAAGGCCTCTCGCTCTATCTCAAGCCTGATCCGTCTGCGGTCCACCTCGTCAATCTCCGTCGGCATCGAGGCAATCTCAATCCGCAGGCGGCTGGCAGCCTCGTCAATCAGATCAATGGCCTTGTCGGGGAGAAAACGGTCGGTGATATAGCGGTTTGAGAGGACGGCCGCAGCCACGGTGGCCGCGTCCTGGATCCTCACCCCGTGATGGACCTCATACTTCTCCTTGATCCCACGCAGGATACTGATGGTATCCTCAACGCTAGGCTCCTGGACCAATACCTGCTGAAAGCGGCGTTCGAGGGCGGCATCCTTTTCTATATACTTACGGTATTCATCAAGGGTGGTGGCGCCGACGCAATGGAGTTCCCCCCGGGCCAGGGCCGGTTTCAGCATGTTCGAGGCGTCCATCGACCCCTCAGCAGCCCCCGCCCCGACCAGGGTATGGATCTCGTCGATAAAGAGGACTACCTCCCCTTCACGCTTCTGAATCTCTTTCAAAACCGCCTTCAGCCGGTCCTCAAACTCACCGCGATACTTGGCCCCGGCGATCAGGCCCCCCATATCAAGGGCGAGGACCTGTTTGTTCTTCAGGGTCTCGGGGATATCGCCGTTGACGATACGCTGGGCAAGGCCCTCTACAATGGCGGTCTTGCCCACCCCCGGTTCCCCGATCAGGACCGGATTGTTCTTGGTCCGCCGGGAGAGGACCTGGACCACCCTGCGGACCTCGTCATCCCGGCCGATCACCGGGTCAAGCTTACCCTGTCTTGCCACATCGGTAAGGTTCCTGGCGTACTTCTCAAGGGCCTGGAATTTGTCTTCCGGATCCTGGTCAGTGACCCGCTGATTGCCCCGGGCCTCCTTGAGCGCGGCGAGAAAACCCTCCCGTTCGACCTCCGAGTCCCTAAGCAAATCACTCGCCGCCTCACCCTTTTCAGCCAGCATGGCCAGAAAGATATGTTCAAGGCTGACATATTCGTCACCCATAGCGGCGGCCTCACTGAAGGCATTGTTGAGGAGCCGGTGGGCCTCGGCGGAGAGGGCAACCTGGCCGAATCCGCTGCCGCTGACCGACGGCAAGGCGGCAAGTTTGTCGGCCACTGCCGCGCGCAACGGCTCAACCGCCACCCCGATCTTGCGCAGCACCGGCAGCACCACCCCATCCTGACGGTCAAGCATGCCGCTTAAAAGATGGAGGGGGGTTATCTGCTGATGTCCCGCCGTATAGGCATCGGACTGGGCCTTCTGAAGGACCTCCTGACTCTTGTGAGTCATCTTGTCAAACTGCATAATCTCACCCTTGGTAAAAAAATTTCCGTCTGCTCGCGAAACTTGTCATAGCGGGCATCCCAGCCCAAGCGCCATATGACGGTATCACAATAAACAACCACCTGGTAGCCCGTTGATTTTACAAAAACGTAAGCTCACCACTACCCACTGTCAAGGGGGCCGAAAAGGATCATAAAAGCAGGCAGAAACCGAGGAAGAGCCCTTTCTCTCACCAAACAAACCCCTAAAATCATTAGCTAAAACAGCATCAAACCTCCCCGCGGACTATGTAACAATTTTGTATAAAACCTTCTAAGATTAAAATAAAAATTACATTAATGTGTATTAATTAACAGCAACAAGCCGCAGTTCAAGGTTATTTTTATAAAAT
>Ga0114931_10002720_pt1 | contig 22476 bp, 21 predicted proteins | sample 2SBtaG_FD_89579 | JGI IMG/M metagenome (GOLD analysis project Ga0114931, IMG submission 89579) | Deep subsurface microbial communities from Kolumbo volcano to uncover new lineages of life (NeLLi) - 2SBTROV14_V59a metaG | ecosystem: Environmental > Aquatic > Marine > Volcanic | place: Kolumbo... | reverse complement strand
TCTCAGCGTTTTTCATATACTTCTTCAAATTTTCTCACATTATCCCGATAGTGCTTCAAAAATTTTCATCGCCTATAAAAAACGCTGAAAATCTTGATGCGAAGTAATTTTTAGAACCCCCCTCAAAGTAAAAACGAACTTATGCCCAATGGGGAAAGAATTATTTTTTCCATAGCTTTGCGAAAACATCAAAAAACGGAAAGCATCACAAAATCATACCTTCACCGGATACAATCGAAGAAGCTGATCATTTCATTGTTCTTCTTTTTTCTTATGGTTTCCTTACATGCCCAGGATACGCTGAATGTGCAAAAGTGTTGGGTGTGCAAAAATAACCGGCATACCGCTTCTTCACCTCCTTATGCATTTCGTTGGAAAAATGAAACCCCTTATCTGATACTTTCGGGAGGTTTACTACTTTCAGGTATTGTCATTGACCAGACCAATCCCATTGAGCCATATACCATTTCCGGATTAGAAACGATCAACAGGAACGAAGTCAATCCGTTCGACCGCGGTGCCACTTACAATTGGAATCCCGGACTTTCACGGGCGAGTGATGTGCTGCTTGCCGGATCAATTTTGTCGCCACTATTGCTTCTGTCCACTAAAGCTACAAAAAAAGACTTTGGCTGGCTGGCCTTGATGGCCGGGGAGGTGTTGAGCATCAATTACGGATTGATGACAACGGTGAAAAACCTGACCAACCGACCGAGGCCGTATGTTTATAATTCCAATGCGCCGCTTGATTCCAGGACCGGCTCCCATAGCCTGGAGTCCTTTTATTCGGGACACGTTTCAACCACAGCAGCCATGTCGTTTTTCGTGGCTACGGTATTCACCCAGTATTATCCCGATATGAAAACCGGATTGAAGATCACCATTTGGGCTGTTGCAGCCGCGTATCCTGCCGTGACAGGATATTTACGGGTTGCTTCGGGAAAACATTATCCCACCGATGTAATGGTAGGATATGCCGTTGGCGCCCTGACCGGCTGGCTGGTACCTTTTCTGCATAAAAAGAAAAACAAAAAAGCCAGATTCAGCTATGCCCCAACTACCATTTATGGCCATGCCGGTATTTATTTGTCTTATACATTTTGAGGCTTTTTATTCATAATCGTCATCATACTATGCTGGTTCCCACTTTACAAACACACAACCCGTCTATTATTTTGCAAATCTTCCGTCATCTTTTGAAAAAGGAAGTTTGTGAACATTGCCTTTAAGCCAACCTGTTTTTTCCACTTCCCGGATGTCAAACTCCGGAACATATGGCTTTATATCCAAAAGAGGCGTTCCATCTACAATATCTATGTCCTTGATATGTAATACGTTTTTTTTAATTTTGATCAAACGCAATATGGAAAGGCCAATCGGGTTTGGCCTGGTGGGGGCCCTCATGGCAAAGACACCATGTGTGTTGTTATCCATATTTGGTTTTACGATAAGACCGGAGTTTTTTAACAAGTGAAAGTGATAAATCAAAATAATGTGCGAAAAGCCATCTAAATCTTTCAGGCCTTCAACATATTCCGGAAATACCTCAACAGTTCCGTCAATATTCCCGGCTGCCGAGGGTTGTATTGGTGTTCCCTGAGGTTGCTTAAACGGGGAATGAATGACCCCAATGGGTTTATAGTTTATCTCTTTCATTATTTCCTCCTATTTTTCAATAGATTTTTTAATTGTTCGGCATGAAAATCCGGCCGGCTTGTCTTGCGTTTCTTGTCCATGTAATAGTTTTCCATGGTCAACCGTGCCATAAGGTACGATATCGTACTTTCTGCCCCCTGGTTCAGGTTAACACCATATTTTTCCACGCCATCGTAGCACCCGCCTGTTGCCGGGTTATAGACGATCTGGTTCAAGTGGTTCAGACCCATGAACCAGTCGAAAGCCATATTGAGTTTGGTCAGGTATTGCGGTTCGCCAAGCTCCGAGTAAAACAAATCCAGCGCCATAATGGTCTTCGCCACATCAATGGGTTGCTCACCAAAGCCCTCCTTGTTCTTTTTATTTTTATGGAACCACCCGTCGTTTGAGATCACTTTGATACGGCCATCTTTGTAAATTTTGGATAACAGAAAATCAAAGGTAGCCTTGGCAATAATATGATAACTGATATTACCCGTTGCTTTCCAGGCATACAGCATGGCCTCGGGCAGAAGGGCATTGGCGTAAGTGAGGTATTCTTCAAACCAGTGCCAGTTTTTGTCAGCCACCTTATTGAAATTATCCAGCAAACGACCCGTAAATAAATTTATAAGTTCGATGAGTTTCTCATCATCTTTTTTCAGGTTATAAAAATACAGACCCTTGATGATAAATGCCATAGACCGGGGAGAGTGAATATCCACTATGCCTTTCATGGCTTTTTGAATACATTTTTCAGCCTTGTCAACCAACGGTTTTTCAAATATGTCTTTTGATAAGAAATATCCCAATGCCCAGATGGCTCTGCCATTGGCATCTTCAAGATTTTCAATGTTGTTCCGTATATTGATGGAGCCATCCTCTTCAACATAGTTGATAAAACTGCCGACCGATTTCTGACAATAAACAATAAAATCGAGGTAGATTTTAATAAGCTTTAAGTCTGAAGGTTCCCGGTAAAGTTCGTAATGCCGGCTCAACACGATCAAGGCCCTGGCGTTATCATCAAGTGTATAGCCCGTACTGATGTCTGCAATATCAATATCTGCAAACTGGATAATCCCTCTTTCGGTGGTCATGTGTTCAATATGTTGAAGGCTAATCGGTGGGATGCGGTACCGGAAATTGGAGTGCTCAATAAACGGGCGGAACAGTGCCATGGTTTCGTTGGCTACATTTTGCCAGATTGTGTATCGTGTTTTATGAAATGCGTTCCTGCCCATACGATCACGAAGCTTTTCATCTTTCAATAACCGGATGGCTGCTTTGGCTATCTGTTGGGGTTGCTCAAAATCAACGAGTATTCCTGTTTTATCGGTCAGCAATTCTTTTGCGTGGGGAATGGGTGTGGCAATGATGGGGCAGGCGCTGCTCATAGCATAGGCGAAAGTACCGCTCACTGCCTGTTTCGGGTCCTTTGAAGTAAACAGGTAAATATCCGTAATGCTCAGGTAATCCAGCAATTCATCCAGTTCGAGAAAACGGTTGACAAATTCTACATTTTTCTCCAGGCCAAGTTCCCTGACCCTTTTCTCGAGAAATTCCCTGTATTTTTCACCTTCATGCTTCATCAGCCCGGGATGGGTTTTCCCCAGGATAAGATAAAGGACATCAGGAAATTGTTTTTTGATTTCCGGCAGGGCATCAATGGCTGTTTCAATGCTTTTGTTCCTGCCCAAAAGACCGAATGTTGACAAAATGGGCCTGTGATTGATACCAAATTTTTCTTTGGCTATTTCTTTTCTTTTCCACAAAACGAGGTGTGTCCCATGAGGAACCACTTTTATTTTTTCCTCAGGAATCCCGTAATCATTCATCAAAATATCTTTTGAGGAACTGGTCATAACCACTATTTTTTTTGAATACCCGGAAATGGCTTTGACAACCTGTAGCCTTTTATCATCAGGTTTTGGCAAAACCGTATGGAAAGTAATGATGAGGGGCTTTTCGAGAACCTTAAGCATCCCCAACAGGTTGTCGCCATGATGGCCGCCAAATAAACCAAACTCATGCTCTATCATTACACCTTTTACCTGATGGTCATTGTTAATTTGTTCAGCTATTTCAAGATATTGATCAGGATTGGTCGCATCAAGAATATACTTGACTTCTTTGGGATAATCAAATCCCTGGTATCCGTCTTCCAGTGCGCAAATTTCAACTTCAATGCTGTCGTCCATCTGGTTTTTTATTGCGTTTGTCAGACTACGCGTAAACGTGGCTATCCCGCATTCACGCGGCGGATAAGTGGTAATAAATATTAACTTGGAGTTCATATTATTATTTATTTTAGGTTACTAATTTATCTTCAGTCCACTTCAATCACTCCTCACTGTTCACCCATCATGGTTATGTTTCAACTCTTCTAAAAGTTCATCAACAGGAACCGTAACAAAAGAAGAAGCATAATCCGACATGGCATAAGGAATGATCAGTTCATTGTTGTGGATAATTGACCCGCAGGAATAAATAACGTTCGGAACATATCCTTCCCGTTCTTTTTCGTTGGGCATCATTAATGGATATTTCAAATGTCCTATTACTTTTCCGGGATCGTCAAGATCTAAAAGCGTAGCTCCCAGACTATATCGGCGCATTGGCCCCACACCATGGGTAACCAGCAACCATCCTTCTTCGGTTTCAATGGGTGACCCACTGTTCCCTATTTGTATAAACTCCCATGGAAAACGGGGCTTCTGAATTAATTTGGCGTCTTTCCACAAATGAATGTTATCGGAAAACATAATATAATTGTTCATCCCGTCATAGCGTCCGACCATGGCATATTTTCCGTTTATTTTCCTGGGAAACAAGGCCATATCCTTATTCTGTGCATATTTTCCGTTAAGCGGACATACTTTAAAATGATAGAAATCTCTTGTGGAAATCAGTTTGGGTAAAATGGTATAGCCGTTGTAAGCCGTATAAGTTGCGTAATATTCAACGTCACCATTATCATCGGTAAACCTAACGAAGCGGGCATCTTCAATACCGTTACGTTCGCTGTACGATATGGGGAATATCACCCTTTCTGACAAAGCAGTGTCCAGCGAAAAGGTGATCTCATAATGCGAATCGGCAACCCAGTTGATTTCCTAGATGACATTCCGTTTGGTCGGGGTTAATTTCACATTTTTAAGCGTCTCGCTGATGCTGGCCTGCAATTCACCGTATATGAATTTGTTGCTAAGCCGGTCAAGCACAAGGTTGACAATATCTTTATGGATGTTCATTTCATCCAGTTTCCTGATGAAAGCCTTTTTGTTGTAAACATATCTTTTTACTTTTTCAGGCACTTCTTCAAGGTCACCGGATTCGGTAAAATGAAGGTTGTTGTTTCTATCAACAATGCCTTCCCTGAATACGATGGAAGAAATATGTCCTTCGCCGGTTGCCCTGAAACTCACAATAACCCTTTTCTGACCTTTTTCCAAACCGTACTGGTCGGGGTGTTCAACAATTGACGGGTTAAAATAAGCCGCCGCTTCAATGGCATATTCATGGGTAAAATAAGCCCCAATAAGCAATTTCATTTCCTGTGATAAAGATTCGGGTTTAACCTTCAATTTTTGCAGAAGATGCCGGACATTGCTAAAGTTTGTTTCAAAAACCTTGGTGATCCTGCGATGCCTCGTGGAAAAGTCCCTCAATACCTGGTGAAGTTCCATGGAAACTTCTTCCTGCGAAAGTTCCAGTATTTTATTAATTACCTGCAAAGCATGTTCATCCGAAGTAAAATAAAACCGGGCAATTGTCCGCCTGGGATCGGGATAAAAAACAACGGATTTTCTTTTTAAAGTGACTGACATCCTGACTAGTTTAAAATGAATAAATTGTCTCTGAATTACTAAATAAACCCTACGCCCAACGGTTTTGATTTTAAGGATAAAATCCACTATTTACCGCTTTTCCCAAATAGGGGAAAGATAATGAATCAAAAGGTAAAATGCAAATAAATTTTCTGACTATAAACCGCTTGTTATACATAAGTAAGTATTTGCTTACAAAGATACGATCTTTTCCCCTGATATGGTATTTTTTAACGTTTTTTAAAAAAGGGGAAAGAAACAAGTGCTTTCAGGCTGCTTCACTGTTTTACCCTGTGGGATGAAACATAGCTTAGTGATTGTTAAGAAATAACCTTATTATTTGAGGCTGTGATATTACTTTTCCATCATGTCAGCGATTCTGCCGGCAAGCAGGCCGGCAGCGGATGGCCGACTGCGGAACCACAATTCGGGTTCTATCAGTTCCAGTTCCGAAATGCACAGGTCGTTATTGTTGTCCCTGATAATATCCACCCGCGCATACACCGGTATGGGATCGCATAAGGAAACCACCTTTTCGGCAAACTTTATTTCTTCATCCGACGGTTGATAATCGTGCACACTGCCACCAAAATCGTCTTGTACCCTGAAATCGCCTGCTTTGGCTTTTTTCAGCACGGCATGGCTGTATTGTCCGCCAAACAACATCAGGGCCACTTCCCCTTTGCTGATCACATTATCCTGAAACTCCTGTAACAGCATGGCTTCGGATTTGATCAATTGTGAAAAGAGAGATTCATGTTTTGCGATATTGCCCGGGCGTAGCCGGTAAGTATGCCTTCCTGCCCCGGAAACAGCCGGCTTCAGAACACTTTCTTTCCATCCCGATTAGTTAACAATAGTTTGCAGCGTGTGTTTCTCGCCGGGCTCGATAAACAGGGTAGGTGGAATGTTCACTCCCTTGCCTTCCAGGTCACGGAGGTAATGTTTGTCGAAATTCCAACGGATGGTATCGTAAGGATTGATCAGTTTTGTCAGTGAATTTACCATGTCAAGCCAGGGAACAAATTCATCAAACCTGTCGAAATAATCCCAGATGGTGCGGAACAGGATGTACCGGGTTTTTGTCCAGTCAAAATCCTGACGGTCCCAGGAAGTCCTGAGCGTTCTTAAACCCCTTTTCTCAAGTGCTTGTTTTACTAAATTGTCTTCATCGAGAATTTGCCGAATATACCAGTTTACTGTTTTCGGATTCAGGTATTTTGAAGCGGTGAGGATAGTTACATCGTACATGAATGCAAAACTAAAATTTCAACTGAATAAAATGGGAAAAGAAATGAAAAATCAAACCGATTTTCCAAGACGTTTTAATTTTTTGTATTTGTAATTTAGCATCTGCCCCTAATGTCGGGAAATCTAAAAAAACGAATGGTATTTTTATATTGACCCACTCCTCAGTCCCTTCCAGGTTGGGGAATTAGCGGTATTCATTTTTTTGAATTTTAGCAACTGTTAATTTTTCGGGTGCATCATGTTGTCAAAAATATCCTTCAGCTTGAATTTTACAATCCCGGAATGCGTATCGGAAGCGGCATAGGGAAGAACGAGGTAGTTGTTATGAATGATCCCCCCGCAGGAATACACCACATTGGGCACATACCCGTTGCGCTCGTTTTCTTTAGGGACGAGAATGGGTTCCCTGATCTCTCCGATAATTTTCAAGGGATCTTTCAAATCGAGTAAAATAGCACCTATGGTATAAGTACGCATGGGCCCCACGGCATGGGTGAGTACCAGCCAGCCTTTCTCCGTTTTTAGTGGCGGTCCGGAGTTGCCTATCTGAACAAATTTCCATTCATAACGAGGCTCGCGCAACAGCTTTGGATTATCCCAGTGGTATATGTTGCTGCTATACATGATGTATAGGTTCACATTATCGTTTCTGGAGATCATCGCATATTTGCCATTGATCTTTTCAGGGAAAAGGGCCATTCCTTTATTTTGTGAACCGGGTCCCGTTAGCGTGCTGATCCGAAAATTATAGAAATCCCTTGTTTCCAACAATTGGGGCAATATGGAAAAGCCATTGTAGGCAGTATAGGTCCCGCAATAAACCGTATTGCCTTTATTGTCATTCAAAGGAGTGAATCGAACATCTTCGATGGCTTTGATATCGGTTTGCGCCCTTGGAAATATTACCCTTTCCGAAAGATTTGTAGCATCATCAAATTCAATTTCGTAATTCGATCTGGCCAGCCAGTACAGGTTCTCAATTGCACGGTTTGCATCATCGGTAGCCTGATTTGTTTTTCTAAACCGGTCAATAGCTCCATTCAGTTCCTTTAGGTTAAAATCGTCCAGTAGCTGATCGAAGATATCCCTCACAGGTTCAAATTGTTTGATCTCTTTCAGTTTCATAATAAAATTCCCTTTTTTGTATTCGGGAGACTCTATTAAGGAGGCCCTTTCCACCACACTGCTCATCTCAGTCATTCTGATATTTCCGTATTTGTTCAGTATTCCACTACGGAATACTACCGATGACATGTGCCCCTCGCCCACTGCCCTGAAACTGATGATCACTTTAAGTTCCCCGGGTTCAGTATGGTTTTGAAAAGGATCGGCTACAATGGAAGGATTAAACAGGGCGGCGGCTTCAATGGAATATTCATTGGTAAAATAAGCCCCGATCAAAAGTTTGTTGTCAATGCTCAAACCCTCATCATCTTTTCTGTCCAGACCGGCATAAACTTTATCAAAATTATTCTTCAGGACCCTTTTCAGGTTTTTATGCCTGTGCTCAAAATTTTTTAATATCTCATCCAGCAGTTTTTTTCTGTTTTCTTCCGGCATATTACAAACACGTTCTATGATCTTCTCCGTCCTGTCTTTGTCAACATGCAGACGCTTGGCAATAACACGGCTTTCATCCGGCCTGAAAGAAACATCCTGTTTAATGGCTTTTACTTTACTCCTGATATGCAACATGGCAAATGTTTTTTTACCTTGTCAAAAAAAAGTTAAATATTATTAAATCGACATGTATTCACACACACCTATAAAATAATTTTCAAATTTATAGTTTATACTTGAAAAACAAAAAAAGGTTATTTTTTTTAATGTTAAATTTGATGATAAAATCCTTTCGCATTTTGTACTTTTACATTATGGAACACATTGATTAAATATTATTTATCAGGTCATGACACTTATTAAACGGTATAAAAAAAATCCAATCCTGACCAAAGATCAGGTGCCCTACGCGGTAGCCACGGTTCATAATGCCGCAGTGGTAAAAACGGGCAAAAAATATATGATGGTTTTCCGGTCGCACCTGCTTAACGGCCGCAGTATATTGGGGCTTGCCGAAAGCAGGAACGGTTTTGATTTTAAAGTGCACGACAAACCCTTTATGACACCCCGGGATGAAGGAGCGGGAAAATACGAATCCATTAGTATCGAGGATCCGCGAATAACATTGATGGATGGGGAGTACCTGATCACTTACAGTGCTTATTCTGAATACGGTATCCGTATAGGTCTGGCTAAAACCAAAGATTTTACCCAGGTTGAAAGGGTTGCCATGATCAGCGAACCGGACTATAGAAATACTGTCATCTTTCCTGAGAAGTTTAATGGGATGTATGCCCGTCTCGACCGGCCCCATTCGGAACTCAGCCCCTGGTCAATGTGGATATCCTTTTCCCCTGATTTGGTGCATTGGGGAGAAGCAAAACACCTGATGAGCCCGATGACTTACCATTGGGATCAGATGAAAGTAGGGCCGGGGGCGCCGCCCATTAAAACACAATGGGGATGGCTGGATATTTTTCATGGCGTGTTCCCCACCATGTCGGGCAGTGTTTACCGCCTGGGTGTTTGTTTGCACGACCTGAATGACCCGTCACTTATTATCGGGGTATCTGACAAATGGATACTGGAACCTGAAATGAATTATGAAAGAGTGGGCTATGTGCCCAATGTAGTGTTTAGCTGCGCAGCCGTACCTGAAGACGACGGGACTGTAAAAATATATTGGGGTGCAGCCGATACGGTGATGTGTGTGGGAAGTGCGAGAACAGAAGACCTTGTGAACCTGTGCCTGAGCAGCCCGAGACTTATGGATTAAACAAAAAAGGACCAGCATGAAAGCAGCTATATTATCCCCGGCATGCTGGCGGACACCGCCACGGAAATACGGCCCGTGGGAACAGGTGGCTTCCAATATTTCCGAAGGACTCGTGGAAAGAGGCGTTGATGTCACCTTGTTTGCAACAGCCGATTCAATGACCAGGGGAAAACTGGAAGCCGTTTGTGACAAACCCTACGGTGAAAACCCCGAAATGGACGCCAAGGTCTGCGAATGCCTGCATATTTCACATTTTATGGAAATGGCAGGGGAGTTTGATATTCTGCACAACAATTATGATTTCCTTCCGCTCACCTATACCCGTCTCATCAACACCCCGATGGTAACTACCATTCACGGTTTTTCATCATCGAAAATCATCCCGGTTTTCAAAAAATACAACGCTGATAATTATTATGTTTCCATCAGCAATTCGGACCGCAGCCCTGAGCTTGATTACATGGCCACCGTTTACAATGGAATAAGGATGGGTGATTTTACATTCAGGGAAAAAAGTGGGGATTACCTGTTGTTTTTCGGGAGGATACACCCTGAAAAAGGCACACTCGAATCCATTCAGATCGCAAAAAAAGCAAAGCGGAAACTGATCATTTCAGGACTGATTCAGGATCAGAGATATTTTGATGAAAAAATAGCCCCCTGGCTGAACGATGATGACATTGTGTATGTGGGCAATTCAGGACCCGAAAAAAGAGACCGGCTGCTGGGCAATGCTTTTGCGCTTTTACACCCTATCAGTTTTGAAGAGCCGTTTGGGCTGAGCGTAGTTGAAGCCATGGCCTGCGGAACTCCGGTTGTTGCTTTTAAGCGGGGTTCCATGCCCGAAATTATTATCAATGGCAAAAATGGTTTCCTCGTCAACACGGTGGAGGAAGCGGTGGATGTTTTGCCAGAAATTAAAAATACAGATCGTTCCATTTGCCGGCAATGGGTTGAGAACAACTTCAGTGTGGAAAAAATGATTGATGGTTATCTGGAGATTTATCAACAGATTTTGGACTTAAGGGGGGGGTCAACAGGATCAGGAAGTTTCACACCTTGATGACCATGGCCTGGAAATGGCTTTTTTGTTCTTTCAGGGCTTTGGATTCCTGGTAAAAGTCCAGTATGGCATTCACCAGCAGCATCACCATGATAATGATAAAATCTTCCCATTTATTAACCAAAGCAAGCAAAACGGCTGCCGCTTCAATCATCCAGGGGATAGGACCCCAAAAACGGCGAAATATCCTGTGAAACAGTGATTCTTCTTTTTCCGGAATTTCGTTTGGGCCGTACTTTTCAATTCTTTTTTCCGCCTGGGCTGATGAAAGGCCTTTTATGTCAGACACGATATTCCCGACCTGTTCTGAAGAAGTGTTGTTATTTGACTTGTCCATATTATATTTTTATTTGTCTGATTTCCTTTAAAATGCCTGCTTATGAAATAACTGGTCAAGCCCATCAAAAGTAAAAAAATAATTCAAAAATTAAAACCGCTTACCTGAACCCCAAAGCCAGTCCACCCTGGTAAACAATAAGAGCTGTTATCCAGGCGATGGCAATACCAAGTATCAGTGATAATCCCGTGATCTTCCATGTCCCCGACTCTGCCTTAATAGCAGCGATTGTTGCAATGCAAGGTGTGTAAAGCAGGATAAAGACCATAAAACTCAAGCCCTGTAAGGGGGTAATGGATGTCAGAATCTGATGTGCTGTATCTGTTCCGTAAATCACTGCCATGGAACCGACCACAATTTCTTTGGCTACAAACCCGAAGATCAGCGAGATCACCTCACGCCAACCGATGCCGATGGGATGGAAAACGGGCTGTAGAAACTCGCCGATTTGTCCGGCCCAGGTTTTTATGCTTCCCGGTTCCACGCCGTGTGGCATATTGGTCAGGAACCAGACGATGATGACCCCCGCAACAATATAAGTGGAAGCCCTGTAGAGAAAAGATTTCATTTCCATCCAGGCACGCAACGAAACCGTCTTGGCCGTTGGAACCCTGTAAGGAGGTATTTCCATGATGAACGGCTCGGGTTTACCTGCGATCTTTAAAAGTTTCAAAATAAACCCAACCACAAAAACCATGATAAAGCTTAAGGCATACAATGCAAACACAATCCACGGGGCGGTTGAAGGGGCAAACAAAATGGCGGCAAGAAAGACAAACACCTGAAACCGTGCGCTGCACAGGGTAAACGGGATCAGCAGCATGGTCATGATGCGGTTGTGCCTGCCGGAAAGGATCCTTGTACCCATTATAGCGGGGACATTGCATCCGAACCCGAGGAGGATATTGATAAATGCCTTTCCATCCAGCCCCAGCGTGTGCATCAGCCGGTCGAGTAGAAAAGCCGCACGTGCCATATAACCACTGTCTTCTATCAGCGACATGAAAATGAAAAAGATGGCTATCAACGGGAAAAAGGAAATAACAATTCCTACCCCGTTTAACAATCCGTCAATCAGAAAACTGCCAAAGAATTTGGGCAGCGACTCAAAAACAGGGGTGTTTCGTATGGCATCCTGGAGGTAAATAAAGAAATCGCCAACAATATTTTGCATCGGGGTGCCCAGTGCATAAATACCCTGAAACAAAAGAAACATAATGATGAAAAAAACAGGTAATCCTGCATATTTGTTCAGCAATACGCTGTCGAGGGCATCCGTAATTTTATCAGGGACCTTAATGGTTTCGGAAGTGGCTTCGTTGACCAGCCCCCTTGCCGAGTTGAACCGGCATTGCGCACAGGTGGTGGGCAGCATTTCACCCATTGACGATTCGGTTCTTGATCGCAGGGTTTTCACTTCCTTCACAATGTCTTTCAGGGTCTCTTCATCAACGGACAGACCTTTTGGCAGTTCCCCGCTTTCAAGAAGACGTTCAGCAACAAATATTTTGTTGAGTGCCGGGTCGGGATTGATCTTGTCCAGTTTTTTTGCCAGCGCAACAATGGCATCTTCTACTACGGGGGGACGCGACAGATAGGGTATGCGCAAAGTTGACGGGTCCCTGATCGTTTCCAGCAATGCATTTTTCAGATTTTTAACACCCTCCCCCGTTCTGGCAACAATGGGAACAACGGGGCATCCGAGGTGATTTTGCAGGATGTTAATGTGGATATCCACCCCGGCCCGCCGGGCTTCATCCATCATGTTAACGGAAACGATCATGGGAATACCGCTTTGTGCAAGTTGAAGGGTTAACCCCAGGCTGCGGTACATGTTCCTTGCATCAATGATGTTAATGATGAAATCGGGGGGCGTTTTCAAAAGATAGTCCCTGACGACTGTTTCTTCAAGGGAAGTGGGCGTGATGGAATAAGCGCCGGGCAGGTCAATCAATGTAATTTCATATCCGTTTAATGCGAAATGACCTGTTTTTTTTTCAACCGACACCCCCGGCCAGTTTCCCACCGCCTGATGAGCTCCTGTCAGTTTGTTGAAAAGGGTGGACTTCCCCGTATTTGGGATGGAACATATTGCGACAGTCAGTTTTTTTTTAGCCATATCAGTTCAACGGTTCAACAATTATCTTTTCAGCCTCACCGCGACCTACAGCAATAGTCGCATGTTTGGTTTTTAATTCAAAAGGATGGTCGTTGGTAATTTCAAAAGTATCGGAGATATTAATTTTTCTGTCTTTCATCTTCTGGATGAAACCATGTCCGCCTGTAAAATTTCTGATTTTATATTTTTTTTTATCGGGAGACAGGGCGGAAAGGGGGATGGCAATCAGTTTACAGTCGAGCATCTCCATTTCCTTGCTGCGGAGGGCCATACTTTGACCCTGGTCAATCATCACCTCAATCGTACTACCCCTGAAACCGACCCGGATGATTTTCAAATGAGAACCAGACAGGACTCCCATCTGTACCAACCGTTCACCAAACTTGTCATCGGCTTTAACAGATTGTATGATACATTCTGCATTTTCAACAATTTTCATCTCCATCTTAATGCCTTTTTATCCCGAAACAACCGGATGGTCTTATTTGTTTTTCCGGTTTTCAAAAATAGGATAAATTTTTGGCACTTTTCTTCTAATTAAGTTCTAAATAAGAAAAATAACAACTACTGTTGCAGCAATTATCAATAGAAACCCGATAGTAAGATAAGTCCTGATAGATTTATTGCCGAGAACCAATGCATAGCCAAGTTTCATCAGGTTGTTACTGCTGATGGCGATCAGGGTTGCCTGTGCAATTTCCTGCAATTCAATGTGATATTTGCCTGTAAACAAGCTCATCAGAAAAGGGTCAATGTCGGTTACCCAAACCACAAGCGATAAAAGATCAAGGCCTTGTGAACCATAAGCCTGCAATACATATTTTGTGATTACAGCAAACAAAATAAACAATCCGGCAAACAGCAAGGAGGTTTTAAATTCCAGCGGGTTTTTGTGTTTGCTTATTTTTATTTCGGTGTTTTTACCTGATTTTTCAAACTTTAAAATCAACCACGAAACAATGAAAGTGATGACTGTTAAAATAGCAAAGGGCAGTATAAGTAATTTGGCCAGTGCCTGGTTGAAAATGAGGATCAGAAAATAGATCCTGATAAACATCATGCCGGTAGCCAGTATGATGGATGCCGACACCCGGTTTAATGCCGTGTCGGGCAGTTTGCTTTTTCGTGCCAGGACAAGTGTTGTTGCCGTACTACTGTACAAACCGCCAAGAAATCCTGTAATGAGCATTCCGTTTTTTGGAAAAATGAATTTCCTGAGCAAATAGCTCAGGTATGATACCCCTGAAACAACAACTACCACAAGCCATAATTTAAAAGGAGAAATGGGAATAACATCGGTAATGACCTTATGAGGAAGCAAAGGCAGGATAATACCGCTTATGGCCAGAAATTTGGCCAGGATAATGAAATCATTGTTGTCAAATTTTCCGCTTAACGCTTTGAACTGGTCTTTCATTTCAATGAGAACCAATACACTAGTGACAACAAGCAGGGTTACCCATACCGGTTTGGTATAAAGTAGCGGGGCCAGGCTATAAGTAATCAGGACAGTTACCATTGAGGTAATCCCGAACTTGTTCTGGTTCTCGATTTTTTTCCAGTAAAATATCCCGAGAAAGAGTGAAATGGCCAACCCTCCTGTTGCGAAGAACCAGATTTTTTCCGGTGCTATGACGTATAAAACAAACCCCAGAATACCAATCAGGGTATAGGTACGGTCCATCCCGAAAAGGCTGTCTTTCGGCTCATAATAGTGATGCCGGCGCTGTTCAAGGCCTATTAAAAGAGAAAACACAGCCACCAAAAGGAAAATGATAAAGTCGTTGGGTATGTCTTTAACAAGATTCATTGTTTATTGATCTTTTGTGTGTGTACTTTTCTTATAAATAAATTCCATGAGATAGGAAGCTGCAATGATGGACAAACCAATAACTGCCCCGGAAAAATTTGTTCCAAATTGCTGGGCCATCAGGAAAATTAATGCAGCAATGCATAACACGGCACCAAGAAGGGAAACCCATTTCATGGATTTTGTTTCTTTTGCCAGTTTGTAATTGGCCACATTCACGATGGCAAAAATCAACAGGAAACCGGCACTGCCCGAGGTGGAAATACTTTCAAGGTTGAAAAAGTTGGCAAGGAATAATGTTAAAACAGTGGTCACCATCAATCCAATGGGCTGGTTCCAGAAATAAATGGTAAACTCGTGTGAAATCTCGTCATCCTCAGCCAGTTCGTAATTCACCCTGCTTCCTCCGTAAAGGCTGACATTGATTGCCGAGAAAGTGGATATCAGTGCCGTAATGCTGATAATGATATAACCTGTTTTACCCAGAACGGGTTCGGCAGCCACGGCAAGGACATATTCCTGTGCTTTGCCAATCTTTTCAAAAGGCACCGAGCCAACCGTGATAACAGCGATCAGGATATATAAAATTATGACAAATATTACGGAAATATAAAACGACCGTGGTACGTTTTTTAACGGGTTTTTAATATTCGGGGCCGCATTGGCAATAAGTTCAAAGCCTTCGTAAGCCACAAAAATGACAAATCCACCGCTGATCAGTTTAAACGGGCCAACCCAATTGACCATTTCAAGTTGCGAAATGTCAGGGTTTGATCTTAACCCCCACAAACCGATGACGGAAAAAATAACCAGAATAAATATCTTGATAAAGACAGCAACCGATTCAGTCATGCTCACCACTTTAAAACTGATGTAGTTTAATAATGCACAAAAAAGAATGATAGCGCTAATAAGGATATGTTTATCGGTGACAAAATTACCGGTAATTTTAAACAGGGCTGCACCATACGAGCCGAAAGCCGTTGCATAAAGCGAAAGCATGACAACGTAACTGATCCAGAGCAGATTGTTTGTCCCGCCACTAAAAACATTTTTTCCAAAACCCTGATTAACAAATTTGACGGTCCCACCCTTGTCAGGGTAAAAAAGTGAAAGCCTGGCATAAGAATAAGAAGTAACAAATGCCACGACACCGGCAATCAGAAACGCAACCGGCGTACTTCCCCTGGAAAGTTCAACGGCAAGTCCCAATACAGCAAAAATACCACCGCCAACCATCCCGCCTATTCCGATGGAAACGGCTTCAGCTAAACTTATTTTACTTTTTATCTTTAACATCCTCTTTTTTATTGACAGCTATTTGCTGAATGATGTTTTCAAGATAATCGGTCTGCAATTCCTGGATTTCCAGCAACCGTTTATTCTGCGAAAGGATCAGGTGATCCATCTTTTCATGCAAGAGTTTGATTTCAAGTTCGGCTTTCAAATTGACCTTATAATCATTTTCCCCCCTTTTTCTGTCTTTGGCTTCCTGCCGGTTCTGGCTCATCATAATAACAGGAGCCTGAATGGCTGCAAGTGTCGAAAGAATCAGGTTTAACAGGATAAACGGATAAGGATCAAACGGTCTTCTTGTCAAAATCCATACATTTACTGCGATCCATAGAAACAGAAATATTGCGAAGGAAACGATAAATGTCCAGCTCCCTCCGAATTCTGCAACCCTATCTGCAATTTTTTGACCATAGGAAAGGTCTTTGTTCAGGTCATCCTCAATATTATCTGATATGACATCCCTGTGTGAAATGGCATCAATAACCTCCTTGTCCAACTCATTAAAATTCCCTTTTTCCCGCTTAATCAATTTTTTCAACTGTATATTCCGGTATCTGCTTACTTCGTCTTTGGTGATATAACAATTTTTGGTAAAATCAGGATTGTCTTTTTTTATCAGTTTGAAAATAGAATCCCGAATCATGTTACCTTTGACATAGTTGTCGTTTTCCTTGATTTTGTAATTACATATTATTTTATCCATAACTTTATTTTGGCGTGTTCATAAAACAAATGATGTACGAATCATAAAATTGAATAAACAATAAGCGAAACCGGCTACAACCAGGAACTAAACAAAATCATCGGGTTTTTGCTGAAAGATTTTTGTCAAATATTGATACAATTCAGCATGCCGCTGTTTTAATTTTTCAGGGTTATCGAAAAAATACTCGCTGACCACGGCCAAAAACTCGGCGTCATTGGTCAGGGCATACGGATTGATATCGGAATGCCCGTCCTTTATTTTTCTCATTTCCCTACGCACCTCTTTGAGCCATGCCATAAAAGTACGAATTTTGGTATAATAGACAAAAATGGTTGTTTTTTTTTGAGTACTATTGTTCAAGTGTACAAAATGGTTGCTCTTTTTTTCAACAAAGTTTTGCATCAAATATTAAATAAAGTATTTTTGTTTTGATGTGTTCTTCCTCCATCATCCAACATTGTGAGCGTTCAGGCATTGAGGATTTTGATTATCTTTCTTTAACCCGGTGAAACCTCAGGAAAGCATTATACCAAATTAGCCCGTTAAAATAAACTTTGTTTCTTTGCATTTTATTAAAAAACATTGGGTGGCATCATTTTTATGGTGCTGTTTTCATTTTAATTGTCAAAAATTAAATAGATAGTGGAATCATACGATATCATCATAGCCGGTGCGGGGCCGGCCGGCCTGACCGCAGCGGTGGAACTAAGCAAAAAATTCAAAATACTGGTCATCGAACGCCGGAAGCCGGGTACAACGTCCAGCACCTGGTACAGCTATGCCGACCGGGTAAAAAAATACAATATTGAAGACGCCGTCGCAGTACGAACCGGCCACATCCTGTTTTCATCGCCATCACAATCGCATAAAATGATTGATAATTGTGTCATCCTTGACCATCATAAAGTTCTTGACCTGTGGATAAAACGTGCCAAAAAAAACGGGGCGGTCATCCGGCAAGAGACTTTTCGTGATGTTCATTACAAAAACGGTGGTGTAATTGTAAAAACAAACAAAGAAAATTATTTTGCCCCATTGCTTATTGATGCCATGGGATCCGGTTCAAAAATCATCGAAAAGCATAACCTGATCAAACGAAAGGATGCCTGGGTGATCTATGGCAGTCGTATCCGTCATCAAAAAATGGCCAGCCCTTATGCTTTGGAATATTATCCGCTTAACGATCCCGAAAATACCTATGTGGGCATCCATCCGCTGAGTGAAACGGAAACCAACATCTATGTTTTCCAGGGACGGAGCAACACCATGGGCAATCCTGCCGAACTGGTGGGTAAATTCAAAGATGTTATTAACGACATTCAGCCTGACGGTGAAAGAGTTCAAAATCTCGGCGGCACTATTGTTTCGGGTTCCCTGAAAAAATACGCACTGGACCACATCATCTTTTTCGGGGCATCGGGCATGCTCAACCCCGACGGATGCGGTATGGGCTTTAATGAAATCCTGAAGCAGCACCAAACTTTTGCCAGGGGTATTACCCATGTAATGGAAAAGAAAACTTTTGATGAAAAATCCCTCGCAAAAGTGGCTGATTCGCTGCGTGATCAGGAAGTGCTGAACTTCCAGAAGATCATCGGGGCTTTTTCACTTTATTTCATTAAAAGCAAAGGCAAATGGGATGGTGGTGTAAAATGGCTGAATGCCATGGGGGAAGATAGCAAATACTGGATGCGCAATGAATTTACCATGGAATGGATTAAAAATGCCAATATCCGCCTCCACAAGGTGATCCCCCTGAAAGAAACCATCAGCATGATCCCTTTTGATGACCTGACCTTTGTGCTTGAACAGTTGGCTCGTTTTTTATTAAAAGCCGTTAACAGTTCCCTGAGAAAGAAAATTGCCGGAAAAGGACAGGAAACAGGACCTGAAGCAATATTTCGTGGGAAAGCCGACGATTAATTCAACAGTAACTAATCGGTTTACAAGTATATCAAATAAAAAGCTTCAAAAAGACCTTTTATAGATGGCCCCGGCAAGTTCAAACAAGGGTTTGCGGTCGTTTTCATTGATCGACAACGACTTTAGTGATTGCAACGCTTTATTATACAGGGTTTCCATACTTTCAAAAGTATCCTTGTGCACATCCAGTTTTTCATACATTGACAGCATGCTGCCGATCTTCTTCGCCTCATCTTTTTCCTCAAAAATGTTGAAAATCTCACGGCGTTGGCTTTCATCTGCTTTTTTCAGTGCCATACACAGCAGGTAAGTCTTTTTGTTTTGCAGGATATCGCCTCCTATTCTTTTCCCAAATGTTTTTTGGTCACCGAATGAGTCGAGGTAATCGTCTTTGATCTGGAAAGCCAGCCCGAGATGGAGGCCAAAATCATAGATTAATTCACTGTCTTCCGGGGATGCCCCGCCTAAGATGGCTCCCATCTTCAGCGATGCTGCAAGCAAAACCGATGTTTTCAGCCTGATCATGTTGAGGTATTCTTCAAGAGTAACCTCAGGGACATCTTCAAAATCCACATCATATTGTTCCCCTTCGATAACTTCCGAAGCGGTTTTTACAAAGACTTTCATCAGTTCATGATAATTTTTGCCCGGAACTTTGTTCAACAGGTGAAAAGCATGGAGCAACATGGCATCGCCGGTGAGGATAGCCTTGTTCAGTCCAAACAATTGATGAACGGTAGGGTCGCCGCGCCGAATATCGGCCTCGTCAATAATATCATCGTGAACCAATGTGAAATTATGATAGATCTCTATGGCACATGCAGCATCCATGGCTTGGTCAATACTTCCCCCAACCGCTTCGCAGGCTGTTAATAACAGGACCGGCCTGATACGCTTGGCTTTCATTTTCATTATTTGCAACCCCGGTTGATACAAGGCCGACGGAAATCCCTCTACTCCCTTTCCAAACAAATAAGATTCAAAAAGCTTTTTTAATTCTTCGGGGGAATGTTTTTTATGGTTTAATGTTGCCATGCTTCATTTTTAAAATTTGAGTACTAAATGTAAAGTGAAAGGAGATAATGTCTGTTTTGTCTGTTCAAAATCCTCCGTAAACCCCAGCATCATGCCTCCACCGCCCGACCCGCAAAGCTTCAGGTAATAATCGTCAGTTGCCAATCCGTTTTGCCAGATGGTTGTTACGGTATCCGGTATCATCGGTTTAAGGTTGTTGAACGTAAAGGCAGATATTTTTTTAATGACCGGCAGCAAACCGGCGGCATCCTGATGCAAAAGAGCCTCAATACCCTGATGGTTTGAAGGGATTAAATCAGTCTTAATTTTTTCCATAAAGGTTAAGTCCTGACACTGCCGTGTAAAGTAATTCACTAAAGGCTGGGTATCACCGGCTTTGCCACTGTCCAGCAAAAACAAAGTATTTTCTTTTTGTTGACCTTTAACAGGAAACTCAATCTGTTTTAAATGGCCGTTTTTATCAAGCAATATTGGTTTTTTCAGATAACAGATCAACGGATCAAGCCCTGAACTTCTGCCATGAAAATAGGACTCCATAAGGGCCAGGTTGTTTTTTAACCGGTTTAATTCTTCATTCGGCAACCTGCCTGAGGACATGATCTTATTTTCAGCATAACGGTCATAAATAGCAGCCACCAGCGAACCGGAACTGCCCAGTCCGTAACCCATTGGGATGTTGCTTTCAAAAACAAGCCCGTTTTCAATGTCCTGTTCAAATCGCTCCAGGTTAATTTTAAAATCCGGTTTTTCCTTTTTGAGCAGCTTTCGCAAATGACGTGAATAGTGGCGCAAATGAGTGTTTGAATGAAACATCGCTGTGATGGCTTGCACATTCGCAAAAGAAAAGTACCCGAACATTTCGGTATAAGGAATACTGAACGCTTCCGATCCGAACATGAGGGTATATTCACCGAATAACAGGATTTTTGAGTAGAATTTTTTCTCCGGTTTGTTCATCAGGCAAGTTTTTTGGGGCCTAACCCTACTTTGTCATCAATGTAACCGTTCGCACCCAGAAACGGCTGAAGGTCATTGTTTATAAAATATTTTACCTGCCTGCGGTGCTCATCCGGATAAAGCAAATGCACATTGGGCCCAGCATCGAGGGTAAAACAAACCGGAATGTTTTTGGTTTTTCTAAAGTCAAATATCCGTTCAATGATGTTCAGTGTGTTGGGTTTCATTAAAATGTAGTAGGGATTTGAAGTCATCATCATGGCATGCAGGGAGAGGGCTTCCGATTCGGTGATGTTGATAAAGGTATCCATATCACCCGAATTCATGGCCTGAAGTAATTGCATAATGTGTTGGCCGGCTTGTTTAAAACGCGGCCTGGCGAAAGGGTTGTGTTTCATTAATCCATGACCGGTGCGGCTCGATACTTTTTTTTGGCCGGCATCCACCAAAAGAATAGTATCCCTGTAAGTCAGAAAATCATGATGAACCCATTTGTCAACCGGATATCCGTAAAGGTCTGATGTTCCCTTCATGGCATCGGTTTTACCCCAGATCACAACACCGCCGTAAGTTGAGCGGGCCGCGCTGCCCGATCCCAATCGTGCAATGTAAGACGCTTTCCTGTAAAAGGCTTCGTCAGACGACAAGGTTCCGAAGTGCTCCTTTTCAATACTGCACACGGCCAGTGCCAGTGCAGCCATCCCCGAAGCCGAAGAAGCAATGCCTGCAGAATGGGGAAACGTGTTTTGGGAACGGATTTTAAATTTCATTTGGGAAACAAACGGAAAAATCCCGAACAGGCTTTTGAAAAAACTCCCGGTCTTCTGCTGAAATATTTTATCGGGTTTATTACCGAAAATAAAAGTAACCTCCGGTCCTTCGTTGTCCGCCTTTCCGTATTCAACTGATGTTTCCGTAAAAGATTTGCTCAGCGTAAAACTAATGGAAGGGTTTTGCGGTAACTGTACCGGCTTTTTGCCCCAGTATTTAACAAGGGCAATGTTCGAAGGACTTCGCCAGACAACTTTCCCGGAAGGTACTTCTCCGGTAAATTTTAGTTGCGGATTGTCGTAATAGTTAACGGATGGATCATGGATCATATGTTGTCAAAGATATTAAAGAAAAATTAAGCCGGCGTTTTTTTGCCAGGCAGCAAAAATAAAAAGAAAAAAGAGATCACTCCGGTCCGCGCTGATTTATTAAAATCAATTGTCCTTATATTGTATTTAGGGGATTATAACCGCAATAAAACATTACTTTTAGGGATTATAATCGCAAAAAAGCATTACTTTTAGGGATTATACAGGATACAGGTACTTTATGGGAAAATTTTCTCGTCAGTGAAAGGATAAAATATCTTCATTATAACCGGATTTCTGCAAATATTTATTTCTGGCGCACAAAACAAAAACAGGAAATTGATTTTATTGAGGAACGGGGCGGAAAGATATATACTTATGAATTCAAATGGGGAGTGTTTAAAAAAGCAAAAATGCCATCTGCTTTCATGAATGAATATGATCCTCGGTTTTCAGTAGTAAATAAAGAAACCTTAAAGGGGGGTTCTAAAAATTACTTCGCATCAAGATTTTCAGCGTTTTTTATAGGCGATGAAAATTTTTGAAGCACTATCGGGATAATGTGAGAAAATTTGAAGAAGTATATGAAAAACGCTGAG
>Ga0114931_10002719_pt1 | contig 22479 bp, 25 predicted proteins | sample 2SBtaG_FD_89579 | JGI IMG/M metagenome (GOLD analysis project Ga0114931, IMG submission 89579) | Deep subsurface microbial communities from Kolumbo volcano to uncover new lineages of life (NeLLi) - 2SBTROV14_V59a metaG | ecosystem: Environmental > Aquatic > Marine > Volcanic | place: Kolumbo... | reverse complement strand
TGAATGATGTACGGATAACGAATCTCGATGCCTACGAGGTTAAAGAGGAGCGGTTGGAAACAAAACTTTGGCAGAGTTTTCTTTCGGAAAAACAAACGACAGCATTGGTCGTGCCTGTCGAGGCCATGGCGCCGATCGCTCTTTATCGACATATTCGCTTGCTTGACAAAAACAGGCTGGATACACATCGATTCAGAATCATATTGTGGCAACAACTGGGGATCCCGATCGGCCTGTTAGCCATGGCTTTGCTCGGACTGCCGTTTTTGCTGGGTTCCGTGCGCAGTGTTTCTGCCGGGCAGCGTGCTGCGATTGGCGGCAGCATCGGCATCCTGTTTTTCCTTGCTGAACAGATGACGAGTCAACTGGCGCAGCTGTATAATCTTCCCGCAGCACCAGCAGCACTTGCGCCGGACCTGAGCTTGCTGGTCCTGGCAATCATAATCCTGCACAGAATCGACTGACGCCTTCCATGCTACGTCGGGCAATGAAAAACTTCGCCAGGCTGGCGCGTGGCCGTGGCATTGCCGCGGTTCTGGAATTACTGACGGTCGCCATTCTCGCACGTTCACTATCACCCGACGATTTCGGCCAGATCGTTCTCGTACAAACTTATGTCTTGATCGTACGCGGATTCTTCAATTTCCGTTTGTTCGAGGCGGTGATCAGATTCGGCGTACCCGCCGTCGAAGCCGGCGATCACCGTTCGTTCCGCCGCTTGCTGCGGCTAACCCTTTTTGTAGATATCACGAGCAGCGTGGTATCCACTGTCATCGCACTGCTGGCAGTTCCACTTGTAGCTCGATTTCTCCAATGGGATCAGGTACTTATAAATTCAGCGATGATCTACAGCAGCGTCCTGCTGACGATGAGCGTCGGCACGCCGAAGGGTATATTGCGATTGTTCGATCGCTTTGACCTGCTGGGCGTGCAACTCATGGTCAGCCCGGTACTGCGTCTCCTGGGGGTTGTCGTTGGCGTTGCCCTGCACCTCGATTTCATACTGCTGGTCGTCATCCTCGCGCTTGGCACGCAAGCCGGCAACGTTTACCTGATCGTGCGTGGCTGGAAGGAGTTTCGGCAGCAGGTTGGCGGATACATAATTCGAGGGCCCGGGCTTAAAGGATGGCAGGCCGAGTTTCCTGGCCTGCGGAATTTCCTGGGCATCATCTATGCACAGGCGAATGTCGACATGGTGCCGAAGCACTTGTCGACATTGCTGGCCGGCGTGATGCTCGGGCCGGCCGGGGCGGGCATGTTACGGCTCGCCCGGGAGGCCACCAAGATCATCTCCAAACCAGGCGCCTTGCTGCAACAGGTATTGTTTCCCGACCTGGTGCGCCTGTGGAACCGCGGCGCGATCAGCTTTCACGTACTACTGCTGCGGGCGCTTACAATATCGGGACTGGTCGGGCTGGTATTCATCTACGCGTCGATATTCGGCGGCCGACTGTTATTCATTGAGGCACTCGGACCGGGCTACGCGCAGGCCGCACCTTTGATGACCCTGCTGCTGCTCTCAGCCACGCTGGATCTCGCCACATTCATACTGCGGGCCGCAGGTTATGCGATCGGTCATGCGGGGCAGATCCTGAAGCTGCACCTGATCAGCGCGGTCATTTATTTGCTCGCCTTCGTTGCCCTCATACCGCATTTCGATTTGCTCGGGCCAGGTATCGCCGCGTGTATTGCAGCGACGGTCACCCTGGTCGGCGTAAGCCTGCTTATTGTCCGAAGCTTGCAGGAGCGGCAATTGCAGGCGGACTAATCGTGCGCGACAGGCTTTAGCGCTTCGGCGTAAGCTTCGTGCGGCCAACGCCGCCCGAAGCACATCCACTGATCTGGCGCTTCGCGAATCCATGCCTCGAAATGTTCGAACAGGCTCCGGGTCATTTGCTTTGCCTGCTCGGACGTGCTTGCGGCTGCGTCTTCGGGACGAATGGCCTCGAAAAGCGTAATGCGGTATTTCATGCCTGGCAGCCGCTCTGCACGTACCGGGAAAAAATCGCAGTTATAGCGAATCGCGAGACGCGCGGCGGTTGTGTTTGCCGGCGTGTGCATTCCGAAGAACGGAATCCGGTCACCGCTATCCAGGCGTGTATCCGAGGCCAGGCCGGCGATATGCCCGTTTTTTAATTCATTCACCAATGTGCGCATGCAACCTTCCCTGGAGACGAACTCACAAGGTAGCTTCGAGCGCAAGCGCTGCATAAATTCGCCCAGATAGGGATTGCCTTCCGGCGCGTAAACCGAGGTGATGCGGAGCTGGAATTGTGTAGCGATGAAAGCAGCGATCTGCCAGGCGCCAATATGACCGGTAACCATGACGGCGGTTCGGCCACGATAATCGGCAAGATCCACGCCGTCCGCCACTACGAATTCTATGCGTTCCTCACGTTCGTCCCATATGCGATCAGCCAATACCAGCTCTGCAGCGGCTGCACCGAGATTGCCGCAGGTGCTGCGTGTCAGGCGCTCGATTTCGCGCGCATCTTTTTGCGGAAAAGCAACGGCCAGGTTGCGTCGAATCTTTTTCGCGAACGGCAGAACCGGCTTGAGGCTCCTGAAGACGAAGTATGACAGGCGCATCGCGCGTTCCGGCGGCATCGCCCTTATGACCGCGACAAGCGTCTTGATGATAAAAGCCTCGAGCATCCAGCCAAGCTTGCGAAGTGCGGGTACGTTCCGGGTAACGCCAGCGGGAAGCAGGTAGTGCCGTTTTGTCGCCATGCCAGTCCAGTCAGGCCAGATTCGGTGTATTGGCGTATGGCCTCGCTTCAGCCAATTGTGCCAAATACCCAATCCCACAGCGGAGAGCTGACACCGTACTTTGCCGTCTTGGTTGTAAAATGATGTTGCATGTGATGGCGTTTCAAAAACTGCAGCAGCGGATGTCGCATGCGAAAATGATGTGTGGCGTAATGCAAATAGTCGTAAATCAGGTAGCCAACGATAAAAAACGCACAAAATGGCTCTGCCCAGGGTGCCGGTATCAACAGCGAAAACAGCGCCCACAAAACCGCCATTACGATTATTGCGCCTGCTGGCGGCATAACCAGCCTGCTCTTGTCGTTCGGTGCATCGTGGTGTACGCCATGAAACAGGTAAACCAGCCACTTGCCGGTGGCGCTGCGGGCTTCAAAGTGGAACACGAAGCGATGCAGCAGGTATTCCATGAGCGTCCAGACCAACAGGCCCGGAACCAGCAGCACGGCAACGGACTGCAGCGGCAGACCATGCACCGCCAGTGCGCGCCACAACAGGAACACGACTACCGGTGACCAGAACAACAGCGGGACGATCGGGTGAACGTGCGTCAGCGACTCCAGAATGTTGTTGTTAAACAGTCTGATAGAGCGGGAATTCATTTCAATTGTCCTGAGTTCGAGTCGTCAAAAGCATAGCATAGAGACCTCGCCGGAGTAGCAGGCGGGGCGACTTCTCCTGGTAACCATTATGCAGCGCAGTTCCGGCGGCGGTGGCCGGGCCAGTCGGGTGTCGCCTGCAGCCCTTCAGGCAGCGCGACACCGGGCTGCCAGTCAATATCCTGCTGAAATTCAGCGTTGTTACATACCCAGTCGGGGTGGCGCAGTTCCCGCAGTTTTTCCGGAGTCAGCATCGGTGAGCCCCCCGTGATCCTGGCAAGCAGGCGGTTGAGCCATGCCGGAAAGTCGAGCAGCCACGAAGGCGGCTGCACGATCCGGACCTTGCGGCCGCATATCTCGCCCACGACCGTACTGAGTTCGTGCCAGTCATATCCATTTGCCTTACCGTCATCCAGCGCATAGATCTTTTCGCTGAGGGTGTTGGCCCGCAGCCAGGAGATCACGGCAGCACTCAGGTCTTCTACGTAAATCATCGAGAATCGGGACCTTGGTGAACCCGCGACCAAGGCGATGCCATGCGCCATGTAGCGAAACAATGGCAGTAATTCACGGTCGCCGGGTCCATAAACGGCTGGCGGCCGCAGCACTGTCCAGGCGATACCGTCTGCCTCCCCTTTCAGCAATTGCTCGGCCCGATACTTGCTGGTGGCGTAAAACGACAAATGCGGTTCTCTTGCAGCAAGCGACGAGAAAACGAGCAACCTCGGTGGAGCACCTCCGACCTTGATAGCATCAAGCAAGTTCCTGGTGCCGTCCACGTTGACCCGATCGAACTGGGCTTGCGTGGCGCCGCGCACACTCCCGGCACAATGTATTATCGCATCAGCACCTTCGACGAGGCTGCGCAAGCTATCCGGGTTCTGCAGATCACCCCGGATGAAGCTGGCGTGTTTCAGCGTACCTAGCACACGCTGTCCCGGCCTGCGAACCAGCGCTCGCAGTGAGTAACCGTTGCTTACCAGGCGGCGGCAGATCGACTGGCCAATAAACCCGGTTGCACCTGTTACAGCAATGACTTGCTTCAAAAGGAGTCAATGGTCGAGCGCCATTCTTAAGCGATCGATTTCCTCAATTCGTTTTCGTCCGCGATCTCGATCAAGCGGTCGATATTGTGTGTTGCCTCGAAATTCTTGCGTGCCGTCGACCGTGACAGTTTGCCGGACGACGTACGTGGCAGTTTCCGTGACGACACCAGCGTGACATAGCAGTGGATGCCCAACTCGGTACGAATCAAGGTCGTCAGGCGGCTGATCAGTTCGGAGCGTTTCATCGGATCGGATTGCCGGCATTGAATCTTGAGTACGCAGATTTCGCCGCCGTTGGGGTTTTCCACGGAAAAGGCAAGTGATCCGCCAACGCGAACCTCGGGCTGTTGCTCGGCCAGGTATTCCAGGTCCTGCGGCCAGATATTCTTGCCATTGATGATGATGAGGTCTTTCTTGCGTCCGGTGATGACGAGGTTCGAATCCACCTGGTAGCCCAGGTCGCCGGTATTGAGCCAGCCATCCTCGGACAACACTGCTGCGGTACCCTCGGGATCGTTGAAATAGCCCGACATCACGCTCGGGCCGCGCAGATAGATCGTGCCACAATGCCGGTCCGGTAGTACCTCGCCCGACTCGTCCCTGACCTGCAGCGCAAAATCCGGCAGCAGGTATCCGCACTTGACGAATTTCTTGGCTCTCGACCGGTCCGGATGCGATTCGTCAATCGTGAAAGCCTGCTGATGATCCGAAAGGTGATTGGCATCGATGCAATCCGCCTCAATGCCGCCGGAAATCGGTGCGAAGGTGATCGCCAGCGAACATTCCGCCATACCGTAACAGGCCAGAAAGGCGGATTCTCTGAATCTGGCCGGCTCCATGACGCGGGCAAATCCCGCCATGGTTTCAGCGCGAATCATCTCGGCCCCGATGCCGGCTACCCGCCAATGACTGAGGTCATACTTTTCCGCATCGTTGCCGCGCAGGCGACGAGCACATAAGTCGTAGCCGAAAGACGGGGCGAAAGAAATCGTTGCCTTGTTGCGCGACATCAGGTTCAGCCACTGCCTCGGCCGAACCGCGAAGTCACGGGTATCCAGGTAGTCGACGGAAGTCTGTGAGGCAACAGGAACCAGCAACAGGCCCACCATTCCCATATCGTGGTAGTAAGGCAACCAGGAAAAGAAGCGGTCAGCGGTTTGAATCTTGAGACCGTATTCGATGATTCTGCTCAGGTTGTTCATCACCGTTTCTTGCGTGATGACGACGCCACGCGGGAAACGGGTGCTTCCCGAGGTGAATTGCATGTAGGCGACGTCCCCGGGATGAATCTCGGGCAGTGCGCCGTCGGCTTCAGGAAGCTCGTCAAAATCGGCGGGTTCACCGGAGAACTTGATGTCGTAAGATTCGAGTGCTTCCAGGAGAAAAGAAATGTAATCGCTGGACGCCATGGCGACCGATACCTGGCTGCTGCTGATCAGCCGGGCAAGTTGCTGCACATAGGCGTCATGACCACCCAGCGTCAGTGTTGCCGGATAGGCGACCGGCACCAAACCGGCATACTGGCAGGCGAAGAAAAAGATCGGGAAATCGGGCGTGGTTTCCGCCACCAGGCCGACCCGGTCGCCTTTCCGGAGCCCGAGCCCGATGAGTTTCCGTGCAAGCTTTCGTGCCTTCTGCCGTAACTCACGATACGGAAGCTGTGCGTATTGCTCGCCGCGGCCATCGAAAAAATTGGCGCCGGTTGCACCCCGGGCAGAATAATCCAGTGCATCGGCCAGGGAAGAAAAATCTCCGGGACGAAACGCCAGGTTATTCCTTGCTGGTGTAATTTCTAAAGACAATGTCGTATTCCCCTGGCCAACTCGGCAACATTGGCTGCCACAACAGTCGGTTCGGTCAAAAATCAGCTAAATCAATTTAAGCAAACTTGGGTAACTTTATGACTGTAAACAATTTTCCAAGCGCCATCGGGCGGCAATTATGGTTGTTGTCAACACGAACCTCAAGTCCAAACATCACAAGAATCTGCCTGAATCGGGTCATTTTCAGGGCTTTCTGCCGCACGAAAATGGCCGCAGTTTCACGTTGCAGCTAGCGTTAGAGGGACTTCCGGCGAAAATCCTTCGCTGCCGGAAAAAAATAAATCATTGATTTTCTTGGGTAATTTTTGTAAATATTCCAAAAAATGTCAACGCCGGCCAAAATCCGGGCCATACGCGGGCAATTTTCCGTACGGTTGACTGCCTAGCGCAACCGCTTCGCGATCAACAGGCCCTGTTTCGTACTGTTGTCACAGAAGATCAGTTCCCAGTCCGGGTCCGCGAGCACCGCGGCGCAGCAGACGATATTCTTGATCGACTTCGGAAAAAAGACATCGTGGAAGGCGGCCAGGCCACCAACGACGATGTGGGTTTTCAGCTTCGGCCACTCGATCATGGACGCGAGCTCGCCCGAATCGAAAAATACCAGGTCCCACGACGATCCTTTCTGGACGAGATCGGCAATCGCCCCGGCAACGCCGCGGGACTCCGCATCTCGAAGGAATGCGACTTCGTCGTCAAAATTACCGTTCGAGGAAAACAGGTCCAGCAGCTTGCGGGGAAAGGACAGCGACGATGCGTCGGTCATGAGGTCGCGTGCGCTCCATTCCACCTGGCCGGCAATGCGGTTAACCTTGAGCCACCGCTTGATTGAGCAATTCCTGTTCTGGAACGTGTTGATGTGCTCGCGCAAGGCCGTGATACCGATGCCGGCAAAGCTCGTCACGGGGTCGGACGTGTAAAAATCGACAAACTCATCGCTGTTGATCGACACGCCCTCGATCATTTCGACGTGTTTCGATACCAACGCATCATGACGGGTATTCCTTATATAGGACCTCGGCCGGGAAAAATTCGCGTCAATCGAAGAAATGCTTGCACCATTGCGTGCGGCGAAGCTTGCCCATACTGCCGTCGACAAGCCGGCACCGATCTCCAGGATGCGCTTGCAGCCATGCTGTTCCGCAAAGTCACTCATGCAGGCGTACGAGGGAAAAGCCCGGTATTGCTTCTTGTTCGGGTAGTTGAGGTCGGCAAAAAGTGCCTTCTGCTGCGAACGTGCCTTGTGCATGGCGGCGGCAGCGTTGAATTCGGCCGCCAGATCCACCGCTGCGCCTTCCCGGGAAGACCCGGCACTCTCGTATACGTGTCGAAGTGCCTGTAGCAACACGGTTATTGATCTCGTCGCCGGAAAACGCGCGATTATGCCAGCAATCTCCATCCATTGCGCTATTCACTGTTTTGCTGAGCACCGCGTATTTGTCCGGGTGCACGAATCTCGCGGGCTGATGAAACCTTTTGACCGTCCGCATCGTGTTAGACCCGAACGCGATGGATTGCGTCAACATTGATACTTCAATGCATTGGGCAGGCGATATGTGTATCGGCTTTTACAGCGATCTACGAACAGATCACAAACCGTGAAGCCTGTCTCACTTTCATGCCATTGCATTCAGAACCAGGAAATAGGGGATTTGTACACGCCCAGAACCTGGAAAAGTGCGCGAATATTGGCGCCGCACTGGAGCGGGAAGCGGGTAAAGCAGAAGGAATTGACTGATGCAAGACTATGATGAAATGGTTGGCTACACGGACGAGCAGCTTCACACGCATAGCACTTTTACCCCTCAGGCAGTGATACTGGCCGCAGGCCGGGGGCGGCGCCTGGGTTCCCGGGTCGAAGAAATTCCGAAGTGCCTGCTGAAAGTCGGTGGACGCTCGCTACTCGATCACCAGCTGGACATGCTCGCCGCAGTCGGCATTCAGGATATTTGTATCGTAACCGGATACCACCGCAGGGTTGTCACGCAGGCCTGCCGCGGTCGTGCACATTTCATCGATAATCCGGATTGGTCCGGGACGAACAGTCTGTATTCGTTCTGGCTGACGAGAAACTGGGTCAATCGCTCGGTCGTGGTCATGAACTGCGATGTCCTTGCGGAACAGACCGTCCTGAAGCGTTTGCTGCAAAACCCGGTGAGCAGCTTCGCCTATGATTCCAGTTCCGGCGGCGAGGACGAGCATATGAAAGTCGAACTCTCCGGCGGACACCTCAAATCGATGAGCAAGTCACTCGATGCGTCAAAGGTGCACGGCGAGAACGTAGGCATGCTCTACTTCTCGCCTGAAGATGCCCGGGAACTGTACGCGTGCGCAAAAACAATTCTCGATCGACGGGGCCGGGAATTCTGGATGGCCTCGGCAGTGCAGGAATTGTCGCGTACGCGAGAGCTGTCCGGCATCGATATCAGCGGATCATCATGGATCGAGATCGACTACCCGGAAGATCTCGAGCAGGCCCGAAACGTAACCTGGCCGCTGATCGAGAGAAGGCGGAAACCCAGGATCAGCGAGATTGGTTTCGAGATCACAGCGAGTGCCGGATGAACTCATGAGTAAACCGGTCATTAAAACGGGAGAGCCGACCTGCGACGATCGGTTGTTCAACAGGATCGGAATCGCGTTTCGAGGCATCGTGCCGTTCGGGCGGCGATATCGCTCGCTGTTTCTTCGGGGGGCAATCGCGGCAATCGGGCTTGTCGCAGCAAGACTGGCGTTGCCGTGGCCACTGCGATCCATCGCCGACATGGTGACAGCAACCGCTGATACCACCGGGCTGACTGCTGCCGCGGGAGGACAGATCATAACGCTCCTGGGCCTGTTCCTGCTCGCGGTTACTGCTCTCGGACTTTTCGATTATCTCACGCGCCTGTGCTTAAGCCGCTTCGCGATTGCGACGACCCGGGACCTGCGGCAGACCGCATTCGTCGCCACCCTCGGTATCGATGCGACAAGCCGCAAGGCGGCGACCGGAGACCTCGTCTCGCGGCTTATCGGTGACAGCGCGCGGCTCAAGGCGGGTGTGCAGGGCTTCCTGATTCACGTGGCATCCAACGGATTATTGTTTGTCGGTATTACCGTCGTGCTGTTCACGATAGAACCGTTCATGGGTGTATTGTTTTTTTTGGCGGCGATCGTGACAGGACTGGTGACCGCCTGGGGAGCACAACGCATTTTCCAGGTGTCGCTGCAGCACAGGCACAAGGAAGGCCAGTTAGCCAACAAGATTCATTCCAGCCTGCGCAAGACGCATCAGCAGTCGAAACTGAAGCGAATTAACAAGGCAAGCGGCCGCTATGAAGCATCGGTAACGCGCCTGCAGGGGCAGGTGACCTGGGCGGCTCATGTTGTATTCGGCCTCGCCGTGGCCGGGTCACTCTGGGTTGGATACCAGTCGGCGTCGGCAGGCGCCATGACCATTGGTGATCTTGTCTTGTTCATGTTCTATGCATTGATGGCGCGCGGCCCGATCGTTCGGCTCGCGCGCCAGGGCACGCGCAGCGGAAAAATACTGGGCCCTGCCTACCGATTGGTACAAATGCTGGAGCCACCCACCATGGGGGTGGTATCGAACCGGCATTCAGGCTGCGGAGCCTGAAGAAGAAGCTGATCTTGACCGGGGTCCGGGTTGAGGAAAGTCCGTCAGGGCCTTTTGACCTCGTTCTCACGCGTGGAGAGCGTGTTGCTATCGTCGATACCGGCGGCGATTCCCTTCGACCCCTTCTCGAGGTGATGGCTGGCCGCAACAACCGTTGTGAGGGCACACTCACCTGGGATTCCGCGGTCCTCAGGAATCGCAACCTTCGGGCGCTGCGGGCGCAGGTGGCGTTGTTCACCCCTGAGCCACCGGCCGCCGGTGCTCAAAGCGCTCTCGCACAGCGATTCAGGCAGATCGCTGTCCACGGTCGGCGGCGCGCCTCCGTGTGGCTTTACCTGGAGCCGGATTCCGGCCTGTCTCCTGACGACGCGTCAGCGGTGCTGGCATCGCTGTCCGCTTCGCAGGAGGACAGCCCCCAGACGACGGTCGTTGCCACACGTTGCCAGCACGGCCTCGATGGCTTCGACAGGATCGTCGAGGTGAAAGACGGAAGGATTGTATTTGACGGTATTTTCAACGATTGGCGAGGGCCACAGCGAATGGAAGCGACCAATATATTGCCGATGCGGGTGAAGTCATCAACGTCTCCCGACAAGTTCAGAATTCTCTTTTCCGGTTATGCACCGGTCCACTTCCGCTGCTTTCAGCCGTTGTATCAGCGCCTGAAGGATCGGCCGGATGTGGAAATTCGCCTTTCGGGCGGATTGCGGTCCGGTGACAAGGGTAATTACGCATATGATTCCGCGGCGCTGTACGAAGGATTCGATCTGCCGTCGGAATCCGTGCTGCCCGTTGAAAAAATCAGGGATATGGACTTCGACCTGATGTTCTCGGCGCATACAAAGCTTATTGCGCCACGCCAGGTCGGGCGGCGCATCCAGATTTTTCATGGTGTGTCGTTCCGCAATAAAGCGATCAGGCCGGAGAACATGGCCTGCGACCATTACTTCGTCATCGGACCCTATATGTTGAGTCGCTTTGTTGGCTCGGGTCTCATGCAGGAAACCGATTCGCGGGTTATTCAGGTCGGCTTTATGAAGACCGATGCGCTCGTGAATGGCACCCTGGAGCGGAAATCGATATTGCGAAGTATGGGTTTCGATGGGTCGCGACCCGTTGTCCTGTATGCGCCAACCGGCGCCAGGGAAAACTCACTGGAGACGATCGGTGAAGACGCAATTCGGAAACTGGTGGCCACGGATAAATACGATTTGCTGATCAAGCCGCACGATCACCCCAAGAACAAGGAGATCGACTGGGCAGAATACTTGCAGCGCTATGAGGGTGAACACTGCCACGTCGTGCCGCCTCGCGAGGACGTGATCCCCATGTTGTTCATCGCCGACCTGCTGATCAGCGATGCCTCGTCCGTTGTCAACGAGTACACATTGCTCGACAGGCCGATCGTTTTCCTGGACACGCCGGAGCTCCTGGAACAAGCGAGAGCGGCACGTCACTCGATGCTTGACCTGTCGAGCTTCGGACGAACCGGCGGCGTCGTGGCTGGAAGCGCTACGGAGGTTCCCGGGATCGTGGCGCAGAGCCTCGCAGACCCGGGGCAACTATCATCAGAGCGACGGAGAATCGCTGACAGCTTGTTCTTCAACAAGGGGAATGCAACCGATATTGCAATGGCATGGATGGAGCAAAATTTGCTGCCATCCGGCAACCTCACGAAGGAGAAACGTAATGCATCTGATGCGATTTAATTCACGCCCGGGAAAACGGGTTCATCCGGAAGCCTCTATCAGGAACACATCGTGTGCTGTCCTGGCTATTCTGGCTTCATGTTTTTTGATACCTGTTAACGCGGCTGCCGAGTCCAATTTTGCTCAGCTATCCGAAAACTGGCGCCTGACCGGCCGGCTGCAACTCGATGGCGCGATGTACGACAGTCAGAATCCGCTCTTCCAGGACGATACCGGCGTGAGACGCGGGCGTATTGCACTGAAAGGAAAACTTTGGGATGTCGTCAGCATGAAGTTCGAGTACGAACTCAGCGGCAGCACGCCGGGACCAAAGAGTATGTGGGTCCGCCAGCAATTCGGCAAGCACACCACGCTAACGGTGGGGCACTTCAAGGAACCGTTCAGCCTGCAGAATTCGACGAGCTCGAGATATAACACGTTCATGGAACGGGCGCTGTCCAACATGGGAAGCCCGGGTTACCGGCTCGGCGCGAAGCTGGTGTCCTATGACAAGTACTGGTCGGTAGCGACCGGCGTGACCGGTGGCGCGTTGAACGACAAATACCAGATGGACAATGAGGGTGTCGGATTCTTTGCCCGTGCTGTGATGAGGCCCGTTTCCCACAAGAACAGCCTCGTGCATATCGGCCTGAGTTCCGAGATCAGGAAATATGACCTGACCGATTCGATTCAGCTTCGCTCCAGGCCGGAATCGGACCTGACGGATGTACGCCTGGTCGATACCCTGGCGCTGACCAACCTGGACAGGAGCTTGCGGATTGCCACGGAATTTGCCATGAAACGCAAGGCCGTTCATTTCGAGGCTGAATATCTCACCCTGCAGGTCGACCGGATCGGTGCTGCGCAGCTCGATTTCTCCGGCTGGTACGCCCAGGCAGGCTGGTTCATCACCGGGGAATCGCGCCGCTACCGCCGCAGCACGGCGAGCTTCACGAATACCAGACCCGACAATCCATTCGGTGCATGGGAGATTGCCCTGCGTTACAGTGAGCTCGATCTCAACAGTGCGGAAATCGCGGGTGGGTCCGAATCCAATATCGGTGTCGCACTGAACTGGTATGCAACTGACGACATCCGCGTTTCGCTGAATTACATAGATGCTTCGGCGGATCCTGCTGCTACCGGCCTGAACGACGACGTCTCGGTCATCCAGGCAAGGTTCCAGTTCATCTTCTGATGGCAGGAACGTCCCCAGCGTGACTGCACCCCTCGCAGTGCGCCCTCGATCAGGCTCAGCGCAGCTTTACGGCTGACGCCGTACGGATCCAGGCCGCCTGCGGTCGGGGGCACCACGCACTGCAGTGCCGAGATGATGTTCAGCCTGGGCGATGCCATTATGCCGATGCTGAATGCGCTGGATATCGATGTGTTCCTGCCCGGCAACTGGGACTTCGGCTGGGGTCCGCGGGTGTACCGGCAGCGTTTTACGCTGGACACGACGACTATGCTATCGCCAAACAATCGCACCACGCTTGCCTGGATGGATGGCCGGCCCGGCCACGAGGGTCAGCGCTGCAAGCAAGCCGGTGGACTCATACCCTATGCACAATGCCACGTAACCCGGGCCAACTTCCCGGCAGTGGCGATCAATCTTTACGACTACGACGAGGCGGCACGCGTGCAGGGCGCGCGGCTACATGATCCCCATGTCATCGCGGACATCGACGGCGTCAAGGTTGCCGTCGTGGGTATCACCAGCGACTCGGTACCGCACCAGGCCCGGGCCTTCAACGTCGTCGCGCCGGCGAATGCTGAAAACATCTTCGACCCGACGCGCACGCCCGTGCTCCTCAAGGTGGCGCCCGACAACTTCGTGCACCCGGTCGACGCGCTGCGCTGGTATCTGCAGGAGGGGCTGCCGGGCAGCCATGACGTCACCGCGGCCGCGCATGAATCTAATATGGGGACAGTGACCCTGTCTAGTGATTCTGTGCCGTCACTGATACAACGACGGCCTGGTCAGGCTGCGCTGCCTGTTCATAATCCACCTTGATGACCGTTTTGCGGCCTGCCAGGACGGGCCGGAGAATTGCGACTTCGAGCTCACCCGGAGCGACGACGGAAATACGGTCTGACCGCTGTACTGCAATCGCCCCGAGTTCTTCGAGCATCATTTCAAATTCTCCCGCTTCCAGTTCATCCGGCATCATCGTCAAGCTCAGGAGCACCGTTTCATCCGGTACCGCAAGGGCTTGTGGTGCTGGCAATGCGGCTTTCGTAACTTCGGCGAGCGTGAATCCAGCCTGCAGAAGCACGTCGCCGAGCTGAGCCTCGTTGAGTTCCTTTTCAGAGCGGAGCGCCACGGCGCCATGCTCCAGATCGACATCGACAGACTTCGGTAAGACGCCGTCGAGAGACTCGATCTGCTTCGAGACATTGTAAGCGCAGAACGCGCATACCATGCCGTTGACCTTGAGGTCGTATTCGAGTTGATTCGTGGCCGCGCTTGCTGCAATCGGCAAACCGACCAACGCTAATGCGATTAGATGTTTCATGGTTTTGCTCCATCGAATGTGTGTGGTGTGCAAAACGTTGTGTCGATCTGTACGGATCAACGCTCCCCTTCGTCAATGCTCTCAATGATCGGGCAGCCATCCTCGCTCGCGGTGCAAAGGTTCAGAAGTAGCTGAAACTCATTGCGCAGGATTTGCAGGACTTCCAGGTGCTCCTCGATCTCGCGGAGCTTGCTTCCCGTGAGCAAGCGGACTTCGTCCCGGGCATGTTGCGGGTCTTCCCGCATCTTCAAGAGCTCGGCAATCTCTCTGAGGCTAACTGCATCTTCTGCGCCCGTTTGATGAAACGCAATCGCGACAGGTCACGCTCGAGATAGACGCGGATTCCCGAGTCGGTCCGGTTGACAGCAGGCAACAGCCGGATCTTTTCGTAGTAACGCAGCGTGTCCGCGCTGATGCCGAGCAGCTCTGCGACCTCACCGATGCGGTAACTCTTCATAGCGGCGTACGATCTTCCCGCTTTTTGCGCTCGTGTGCCAGATTATCAGTGGTGATTGAGCAAATAGTCTCTCAACAGGTACAGGCCGGCCAGGAAGCTCAAGCCGATGCCGGCCAGGCTTGCCTGCTGCAATGAGAGTCGCAGTGTTTCCAGGTCGATATCGAATAAAGGCATCAGGGCGCGCTCATGTGCTGACTGCCTGTAACCGCGTTGCCAGTGCTTCGCGGAGTTTCCCGGCGGTCGGATGGCTCTTGAATACCAACTCACCATCGATTGCTATCGCCGGCATGGACAGCACACCCAGTCGCACGGCGTAATCCAGTTCTTCCACAACATTCACTTCGCGCCATGCAATGCGCTCGCTGCCAAGTTCCCCGCTGATGGTGCGCAGCATGTCAAGAACCCGGCCGCACCGGTTGCATCCAGGGGAGGAGAAAACTTCAACCTGAATCGGTTTCATGTTCACCTCTCAAAAGTTCCAGCGTAATCCAAGCCGTGCAACGTAGTCATTCTCCAGTGCCCCGCCGTTGAGGTCCTGGGAGACCGGCAGCTGTACAGAGCTCTCGAGAATGTATCGATGGGTAACGTACTGCAGGCCGGGGCTGAGGAAAATACTCGTGCCACCGGAATTCGGGTCTCGGCTGCCGAAGACCCGGTTTTTGCTGCCATGTAACACGTTGGCCTCGAGTACGGCATACAAAAAATCCGGCGTACCGCGGCCGAGCGCGCGTGGCAGCAGCCGGTATTGGAGCGAGCCATCCAGGCGCACCTCGTCGCCACCCTCGAAACCATTGGCTTCGCTCTTTGCGGTATAGGTAAGTTGCGCATCGACCTGGAATGCCAGGGTTTGATAGGTGGCCACCACACCTCCGAAGCCATCCCAGGACCCGCTGCCGGATTGCAGCGGAATCGGCAGGCGCCCCAGGGCATCGGTCTCATTATCATCGCCGGTCGGTGCCTTGACGCCGCCGAAAGCCGCGATGCGAAAGGTATGGCCGCGCGCGTTCTGCTTGAAAAATGTATATCGGGCGAATACCGAGGCGTCGCCGAAACCCTCGCTCGAACGCTTTACACGAGTGCCGCCGACCATGAGCTGCAGTTCTTTGTCCACATAGGGCAGCACGCCGAAGATGGCCAGGTCAGCGTTGAAGCCATAGCCGAGTACCGAGGCCAGTGTGTTGACGTCCAGGTCGCGCCCCGCGTCGTCGGCACGCTTCAGCACCAGCAACTCGCGATTGATAAACTCCCCCCTGGCGACGGGCAGCGCGGTGTTGAACGTGATCGGCGCCGCTGCTGCGCTGCTTGCAGCCAGGCACAACAGCAACGGGCCGATCAAATGATCATGACGGCGAACGCTCACTCGCTTTCGTCACGCAAGCTCGCTGGCTCCTCGTGGTGTGTCATGCCTTTGAAAGTGAAACTGGCATCGCGGATGATATTGCTCACGGTGTCTTCTGACAGCGTGACGCCATCGTCGACCTCCAGCCAGAACTGGCCGGCCGCAAGTTCAACATCGACTTTCTCGACACCATCCAGTTTCTCGAGCTTTTTCTCGATGCCGTAGGCGCAGAACGGACAGTTCATTCCCTGAACGTCCACCCGGTAGTGAGTCTCGTCGGCAAAAGCGGCACCGGCATATAGCAAGGCCGTGCCAATGACCACGGCACTCAGTCGAACAAATGGTTTCATGACAGTCTCCTTCGGATATTTCGATAAATTTCAGCATTACAGGTCGAAAAAAATGCGCAGCGGCAATGCGAGATAGGCAGCGAAAAAACCGATGCCCCACAGCGTCACCGAACTCCAGTAGATGCGGCGGTTCCAGACTTGGGTCCGGTCACAAAGGCGGCCCAGCTCCGGGTCTGCCGGGCAGGCCCGCCCCGGGCGATACATCAGCCAGCCCGATAGCAGCATTAACGCGCCGGAGCCTGAGAACACCCAGACCTTGTGCTGGGCGATCGTGATCAGGAATGGAAAACTGCTGATCAACGCCGCGACCGTCGCGCCGAAGCCCAGGGTCACGAGGATAATCGGCAGGGCACAGCAGATCAGCGTTCCGCTGGACGCAAACAGGGTCAGCCAGCTGAGGCCCGTCTGTTTCAATTCTGCCCGTTCTTCGTTCATCGCATTCTTCCGCTATTAATCAGTACAACCCTGCGCCGAGCCGGCCAACTGAAGCGGACTCGAGGCCAAGACTCTTGCCGGTTGCATAGCGCCTTGAGGTGTTTTTGACAACCTGGACCCGGCTCCAGGTTCCCGGTCGGCTTGAAATGAATGCCGCCGACCAGTTCGACGAGGAGTTTTCGCCCGTGTTCAATTTCACGCACGCCGGATAACCAGGATGGAACCTAGTCTACGACCTGGAGTTCACTCCAGGTCAAGCCCGAATCGCTGGATATGTGACAGGCGTCAAGGGCGTCAGCCCGGGACGCATGCGCCTGGTCAGCATGCCGATGGGCGTCATCTGCGCCTGGCAGCCGACGCGCCGATATCAGCACCATCGATCCGAATTCGGTTAGCATTGTCGACGCCGCACGGCTTGAAGAATCCAGATCAAAGGAGAGAATGATGAAGAGATACTGCGCAAAGGCTGGCGGGTCTGCGCGGCTGCACGGTCTTCTGCTCACGGCTATGGTCAGTGCCATGGCCGGGACGCTGCCGGCCACCTCGAAGGCGGACGAGCAGGTGTCATTCGATGACGTCACCGTCGGGTCCTTGCCGCCAGGCTGGAAAGTCGAGGCAACAAAGCCACGGGGCCCGAGGGCGACATGGCTTGTCAAAACAGACGCAAGCGCCCCGTCGAAGCCCAATGTGCTGGCGCTCACCGACGCACAGGGAAACTCGGGTAGTACGTTCAACCTGTGTTGGTCTAGCGGTCTCACGTTCGGAGATGGCGTGATCACGGTGAAAGTGAAATCGGGAACTGGGCGGGAAGACCAGGGGGGTGGTCCCATCTGGCGTGTCAAGGACAAGGACAACTACTATGTTGCGCGCTGGAATCCCCTGGAGGACAACTTCCGTCTCTACTACGTCGAGGATGGCCGGCGCGTCCAGCTCGATAGCGTCAGGGTCAGGGTTGATGCGGCGATGTGGCATAGCATACGCATCGAACATCGCGGAGAACAGATCACGGCCTGGTTCGACGGGGAGAAGCTACTGCATGCAACGGACAGAACATTCCGTGAAGCGGGTGGCACAGGCCTGTGGACGAAGGCGGATGCGGCGACGTCTTTCGATGATTTGATCATACACAACAATAACTGAGGAACACTCGGATGCGGGCTCGGTTCAAGCATGCCTGGGTTGCCGCGGCCTTGCTCGTCGTTGCAGGTATTTTCGGATGGTCGTTTTTCGGTCCTCGAGATGTCGAGGAGGTTGTGGTGTATACCTCGGTGGACGACGTCTTTGCCCGTCCTGTTGCTGCTGCTTTCGAGAACGAAACGGGTATCGCCGTTCGCCTTGTTCCCGATACCGAGGAGACCAAGAGCACGGGTCTGGTCAATCGATTGATCGCGGAAAAGGATCGGCCACGCGCAGATGTTTTCTGGAGCGGGGATCCTGTTCGCGCTGAGTTGCTGAAGAAGAAAGGTGTGGCAGCGTCTTACAAGTCGCCGCAGGCTGCCGGCCTGCCACCGCAATATTCCGACCCACAAGGCTATTGGACCGGGTTCTCTGCACGCGCACGGGTGCTCATCTTCAACCGCAACCTGGTGGGCGCTGGCGATGAGCCTGCCTCAGTACTCGATCTTGCCAGTCAGCGTTTCAAAGGCCGAGCCTGCATGGCCAACCCGCTGTTTGGCACAACGTCGATGCATGCATCCGCGCTATTCGCTGCACTCGGTGATAAACAGGCGACGCGTTTTTTCAATGATTTCTTGTCGAATGGCGGACGGCTCGCCTCGTCCAACGGCGAAGTACGCCGGCTCGTTGCGGAGGGGATTTGCACGGTTGGCTTGGTCGATACCGACGATGCACATGTGGCTAAAATGGAAGGGAAGCCGATCGGAATGGTTTATCCGGATGCCGGGGGCATTGGCACTTTGATCATACCGAACGCAGCCGTACTGATCGCACGCGGGCCGAATGTCTGGGCTGGAAAGGAATTTATCGACTACCTGTTGCGTCCGGAGACAGCTGAAGCGCTTGTGCAGAGCGATGCCAGGCAGATCCCGCTTCGTGCGGGAGCAGCGGTTCCCAAAGGCGTCGTTCCACTCGAGCGCATTACTACGATGCAGGTTGACTATGCAGTCCTGGGCCGTCGGCTTGATGAATTATCGCGCGGCTTTCTCAAGGATTGGGTTGATCGTGCCCGGTAGCAGAGGGAAATAATCGGGTGACTGCCGGCGACCTGGCGAGGCGTCCCGTGCGCTCAAAAGAGAGCTCCGCGCTGGTACTCGAGCGGGCCGGCGCATGGCGTTGGCCGGTGATCGTCGCCATTGTCTTGCTGCCGATTGCCGCAGCGCTGCCGCTTCTGAAAGAAGCGTTTGCAACGGCAGGGCCCGCATTGAATGCGATCAATGGCGCATTCGGCACCGCTCTCGAAAATTCGCTCGAAACTGCGCTTGTGGCTGCGTTGGTCGCTCTTGTTATTGGTCTGCCAACCGGTTTGATGCTGACCCTCTATGAATTTGCCGGCCGACGTGTCGTTATGGTCGTGGTGTCACTGCCGCTCCTGCTGCCACCTTTTTTGCTCGCGCTTGGCTGGGCGATGCTGGGCGGTGCACGGCTCGCCGGGCAGCTTGCCCCGGCCTTTGTTTTTGCGCTTTGGAGCCTGCCGCTGGTGGTGTTTGCGGCATATGCCGCGGGTACCGGGCTGTCGGCGAGCGTTATTGAGGCGACCCGGCTCGCTGGTGGTGAACGGCGAGTGATTCAACTTGCGGCGCGGCATGTCTTTATTCCAGCTCTGGCTGCGGCCGGATTAGGAGCCGCCCTGACCCTCGCTGACCCCGGTCCCGGACAGGTATTTCGTATGTCAACTGTAGCCTCGGAAATCCTGACAAGCTTCGCGGCCCTGAATGACTTCGGCCTTGCGGCGCGACAAAGCGTAAAGGTCGCGGCCGTCATCATGCTGGTGGCAGCCCCGTTCGCGTGGTTCGTCGCGCCGCGCATGGCGCAGGCGCTCATGGCGCGCCAGACCAGACGAGTGCGACGGCAGCGCTTGCAGGGCACGGCGAATATCGCCGTGATGACAACGGCCTTGTCGCTCATTGCCGTCGTGTTCGTGCCGATTGCAGGGCTCGCGCTGCCGCTGCAGACCGGCGGCATAGCATGGTTTTCCCGTGCATTGTCTGAAGCTGCGCGGACGGCGGGTGACACGCTGATCTACGCGGCGGGTGCCGGTTTTATCGCGGTATTCCTGGGGACGGCAGTGGCCGTTGCGGTGGGTCGCGGCGAGGCAAGAAGTCGATTCGTCATTGCGGCTTGCCTGTCGCTGCTTTGCCTGCCCCCTGTGCTCGCCGACCTTGGCGTGGTGCGTATGGCAGCCGTGGCACCTGCGTGGACCGATGACATCCTGCGCAGCCGCTTTACGCTTTGTCTGATGCTGGGCTTGCGACTGGTCCCCGTCGCGACCGTGTTCATGCTCCGCAGCTGGGCGTCGTCGGCGCCGTCGTGGACTCACGCGGCTGCCGTGCACGGGGTGTCCTTGCAGCGCTTTCTCGGACGGGTAATGTTGCCGCATCTTGCAGCCGCGGCTTCCGCGGCGTTCCTGGTGTGTGCGTTGCTAAGCATCGCCGACACAGGGACCGCGTTGTTGCTTTATCCGCCGGGCGCGCCTTCATTCCCCCTGGCAATTTTTACCGTCATGGCGAATGCCCCGGAGGCCTTCGTGGCTTCCTTGTCGCTGGTCTATGTTGGCATAACGGCCGTGCTGCTGTTCGCGGCATGGGGTCTTGTGGAGCGGCGCCGCACATGACTGGCAAGGGATTCGAACTCCGGGGGGTGTCGAAGAACTATGGTAGCGTGACGGTGCTGGCCGGAATTTCCCTGGCACTGACCGCGGGCCGCCACACGGCTCTTCTCGGCCCGTCGGGTTGCGGAAAGTCCACCGTTCTTCGGTTACTCGCAGGCCTGGAAACCCCGGATGCCGGGGAGATTTTCATCAACGGCAGCGTGGCCTCGGCGCCGGCCGGCACAACTGTCGAGCCGCAAGACAGGAACATCGGCATGGTGTTCCAGGACCTCGCGCTCTGGCCTAATCTTTCGGCGCTGGACAATGTCCGCCTTGGTCAGGCAGTAGACGATCGCGATGCGCATGACGCGCTCGAACGCTGTGGCATCGAAACTCTCGCAAAGCGCCGACCCGGCGAGCTGTCCGGCGGCCAGCAACAGCGCGTGGCGCTTGCGCGCGCCATCGCCGCGCAGCCGTCCTTCCTGTTCCTCGATGAGCCCTTTGCGGGCCTCGATTGGGCCAGCAAGTCGGTGTTGCTCGACGAGATTTCGGCGCTCGCAAGCATTCAAAGCCTTACAATATTCCTTGTCAGTCACGACCCCGCCGAAGTCCTGGCACTCTCGGACCAGCTGATCGTGCTGGAAAACACGCGAATAGCCGAAACCGGTGCAGTAGCGGCTGTTCTCGCGCAACCACGAACACGCACCACGGAGTATTTGCGAGACTACTCGAAACTCGCGATGTTGTAAGAAGCAGCCGTTGAGAAATACGTGGTGAAGCAGGCGAGCAGGCCCGGGCCAGCTCGTCGTCAATAATGCGAAGTCTGTTGGAGGTGCCAATGTCTTTGAATATCTATCTCACATTTGACGGGAACTGCCGCGAGGTATTTGATTTTTACCAGTCGGTTTTTGGCGGCGATTTTGCTGCATACCAGACTTTCGATGACGGCCCACCGGAGATGAAAGCTTCTGCTGCCGGTAAAGATCGAATTATGCACGTCTCGCTGCCGGTCGGCGCATCTATGCTCATGGGTAGCGATACCATGCCGGACTCTGCCGAGCCATTGATTGTCGGCACGAATTTCTCGATATCTGTCGTCGGCGAAAGTAAAGAACACTGTGACGAGGTGTTCAGAAAACTCGCAGAAAGCGGCAAGATTACGATGCCGCTGCAAGAAACATTTTGGGGATCCTATTTCGGCATGTGCCGCGACCGGTTCGACATCAACTGGATGATCAACTTCGATATGGGGAAGGGATAGTCCTGCGGGTTTGCTCAAAAATGCCTGGCGGCGAGTTCAAGCGGATTCCTGCTGCATGTCTACATCACAGGCGCGTTCGGTATTGCGTGTGACTTTTTGTATAGAAATGCACTCGACGGGACAGACGTTCTCACACCGTCCGCAGCGCGTGCATTTGTCCTGGTCGATATAGAGCAAATTGTAAACGTGAGGCGTCGGATCCGGCGCGTCGATGTAACCCGTGATGCGGCCTTCATCGTCGTAGTCGAGCGTATCGACGCGCACGATGCAATCGTCATGCGGCTTAACCTCGAGACACTTTTCACAATAAATGCAAATGTCATTGTCGATCTCGAATTTGAAATGACAAAGATAACAGCGCATCGTCTCGAGCTGCGCGAGCTTCGGCGTATAGCCCGTTTCAACCTCGGTACGCAATGTGCGTTCCTCGAGCGGTATGGTCGGATTTCCCTGCCGGAGAATATCATCCATCTTGGGCACACGACCCGTCTCCAGAGTGCTGCCAATCTCGGCAACATCGAGAATACGTATCTCTCCCATGAGGAATTCGTCCACTGCGCGGGCACACTCCTTGGCATGACCAATCGCTTCGATCAATGTTGAGGCACCGATTGAATAATCGCCGGCAAGAAAAAGCCCGGATTGTTTGGTCGTAACGGGCTTGCCGCCCGGAATCCAGCCATTCTGATCGAGAATTTGGGGCGCGAGGGACTCATCGAGCCAGGAGGTGTCCTGCCATTGGCCGGTTGCCAGCAATATCGTATCGACGTCAACGTCGAATTCACTGCCAGCGATCGGCACTGGTCGTCTCCGCCCG
>Ga0114931_10002718_pt1 | contig 22479 bp, 22 predicted proteins | sample 2SBtaG_FD_89579 | JGI IMG/M metagenome (GOLD analysis project Ga0114931, IMG submission 89579) | Deep subsurface microbial communities from Kolumbo volcano to uncover new lineages of life (NeLLi) - 2SBTROV14_V59a metaG | ecosystem: Environmental > Aquatic > Marine > Volcanic | place: Kolumbo... | reverse complement strand
TGGAAGCCATGCTTGATCATCTGTTCAACCACCGCGTGGGCATGATCAGGGTTTTCAAACACAGCACCAATATAATGGTGATCTTTTTTCATGAGCTATTTTCTCCTTCATTATTATTCAGAAAAGACTGCATATCATTCGCTATCGAAACCAGAGCCCTCGATTTCGTCTGCTGAACAGGAGCTCGATGATGATCGTGGCCGCATAGAAAACCACCATCCAGTGCGCGTCTGCTCACCGGGCGGACTATGGACTGCTGCCCTGGTCCTGGGCCTGGTCAATGCCTTCATCCGGCCGCTGCTCTGGCTGCTCACTCTGCCGTTGACCCTGCTCACCTTCGGTCTCTTTGCCCTGGTGATCGAGGCTTGCCTGCGAGCCCATCAGAGCAAGCTGTATCATATGGGCATTCGTTCCTCCATGTGGCTGCATGCAATGCCCCGCACTCTGCGTTACAACTATACGGCAGGCAAACCAGCATGCCTTAAACGTTGCGCCTTGTTTGCGGATCAGCCTGAAAGCCAGAGGCCGCAAGCAATTATTTAGAGGTAGCCTTAAAAGTACTCCCCAATGACCATGCCGAGTTCCGCCGGCGAATCGGCCGTACGCACCCCGGCCGCCTTGAGCGCCGCGAGTTTCTCGGTGGCCGTCCCCTTACCCCCCGCGATGATCGCCCCGGCGTGGCCCATGCGCTTGCCCTTGGGTGCGGTCATGCCGGCGATGTAGGCGACGACAGGCTTGGTGACGTGATCCGTAATGAAGGCCGCGGCCTCTTCCTCGGCCGTGCCGCCGATTTCGCCGACCATGATAATGGCTTCGGTCTGGGGATCGTCCTGGAACCAGTCCAGGCAGTCGACGAAGTTCGTGCCCGGCAACGGGTCGCCGCCGATGCCGACACAGGTGCTCTGCCCTACGCCGATATCCGTGGTCTGTTTGACGGCTTCGTAGGTCAATGTGCCGGAACGCGACACAATGCCGATGCGGCCGGGTTTGTGGATATAGCCCGGCATGATGCCGATCTTGCAGGCGCCGGGTGTGATGACACCGGGGCAGTTGGGACCGATCAGGACGGCGCCGCGTTCGCGAACGACCATGTTGGCTTCGAGCATGTCCAGCGTCGGGATGCCCTCGGTGATGCAGACGATCAGGCGCAAACCGGCATCGGCGGCCTCGAGGATGGCGTCCTTGCAGAACGGCGCCGGCACGTAGATGACCGTGGCCTCGGCGCCGGTCGTATCGACCGCGTCGCGGACGGTATCGAAAACGGGAAGATCGAGATGCGTCTCGCCACCTTTACCCGGCGTCACGCCGCCGACCATTCGGGTGCCGTATTCGATGGCGTGCTGGGAGTGGAAAGTCCCCTGCTTGCCCGTGAAACCCTGGCAGATGACCCGGGTGTCCTTATCGATCAGGATACTCATCGGTCTACCTCCCCGGCCAGTTGGACGATCATTTCGGCGGCCTCAGTAAGTCCGCCGGCTGCATGAATGCCTTCGAGGCCGCTTTCGTCGAGCAGTCTGCGGCCGATGTCGGCATTGGTACCCTCGAGGCGCACGACGACGGGCACCTCTACCCCGACCTCGTTGACGGCGGCGATGATGCCCTCGGCGATCAGGTCGCAGCGCACGATGCCGCCGAAGATATTGACCAGGATGCCATGCACATTGCTGTCGGATAGGATGATCTTGAAGGCCTCGGCGACGCGCTCGCTGGTAGCCGTGCCGCCAACATCCAGGAAGTTGGCCGGCTCGCCGCCGACCAGTTTAATCAGATCCATGGTCGCCATCGCAAGACCGGCGCCATTGACCATGCACCCGATACTACCCTCCAGCGCGATATAGTTCAGACCCCACTCGCTGGCCTCGACTTCGCGAGGATCCTCCTGACGCAGATCGCGTTGCTCGGCGAGGTCCTTGTGGCGATACAGGGCGTTGTCGTCGATATTGACCTTGGCGTCGAGACAGAGCAGCTCACCGCCTTCGGTAACGACCAGCGGATTGATCTCGACCAGCGACAAGTCCTGTTCATGAAAGAGTTTGCTTAAACCGGTCGCGAGCGCAGAGAAGGCCTTGATCTGGCCGCCCTCCAGCCCCAGACCGAACGCGAGTTGCCGGCACTGAAACGGCTGCAGACCGACCAGCGGATGGATTTCGACCTTGAGGATCTTTTCAGGGGTCTCGGCGGCAACCTTTTCGATCTCTACCCCGCCCTCGGTCGAGGCCATGAGCACGACACGCTGCTTCGAACGGTCGATGACCATACCGAGGTAGAGTTCACGAGCGATTTGGCTGGGACGCTCGACCAAGACCTCGTTGACCGGTTTGCCGGCCGCATCGGTCTGATGAGTCACGAGTTGGCTGCCGAGCAGGCCTTCGATGAAGGACACGGCTTCGGCCCGGGCCCCGATCAACTTGACGCCGCCGGCCTTGCCGCGCGCGCCGGCGTGAGCCTGGGCCTTGATGACCCAGCTTCCGGCGCCGTCCAAGGCATCCAGGGCGGCATTGATCTCGCTGGGCCCGCTGATCAGTCTCGATTCAGGCACCGGCAGCCCGTAGCGGGCGAACAGCGCCTTTCCCTGATATTCGTGAAGATTCATGAATAGGGTCCTGTGCTCAATTTCAGACGGTTGTTAATGTGACACGGATGGCCGTCCAGGGCCAGAGGGCCGTCCCCGTGCGGCAACGATATTATTCTGGAACCTCTGATTAAGTCATGGGCGAAACGGATTGTGATGGATAAAGGCCATATTCAAGACGCGGATCGCGGGTAATAGCTAGGACTATTGCCAAGATCCGCAACGCGGAAGATGGCCTTTAGGCGCGCTAGACGTTCGGTCATGACTTAATCAGAGGTTCCCTAAATCAGTGGCGTTTCCGCCCTACCTTATGAATCGCAATCCCGGCGACGTCGAGCGCCGCCTCGTGCAAGGATTCGGACAGGCTGGGATGGGCGAACATCGTCAGCGCGATGTCCTCGCTGCTGCCCTGATACTGCATGACGAGCACCGCCTGGGCGATCAGCTCGGAACAGTTGGCGCCGATCATATGCACACCGAGCACGCGATCCGTTTGCGCATCCGCAAGGACCTTGATCATGCCGCGCGTGTCGCCGTGGGCCAGCGCCCGGCCGTTGGCCGAAAACGAAAAACTCCCGACCTTATAATCGATGCCGAGGCCCTTGAGTTCTTCTTCGTTGCGTCCCACCCAGGCGATCTCGGGATCGGTATAGACCACGGACGGAATTGCGCCGTAATCGACTTGGCCGTGACGGCCGGCGATGACCTCGGCGACCATGACGCCCTCTTCCGAGCCCTTGTGGGCCAGCATCGGTCCGCGAACGAGATCGCCTACCGCGTAGACGCCGGGGACGTTGGTCCGGCAGTTATCGTCGACGATGACCATGCCGCGCGCGCCCAAAGCGACGCCGCTATCGACGCCCAGCACGCCTTCACTGTTCGGTTCGCGTCCGACAGCGACGATCAGGCGGTCGAAGCGCATTTCGTGATCCTTCTCTTCGGAGTCCTGATAGTGCAACACGACCTCTTCGCCCTCGACCTGGCTGCCGACAACCCTGGCGCCGAGTCGGATATCCATCCCCTGCTTGGTGAAGTAACGCTGCCCTTCCTTGGCGATCTGGCGGTCGGCCATGAACAGGAAGTCCTCCTGCGCCTCGATCAAGGTCACTTCGCTGCCCAAGCGTCGCCAGACGCTGCCGAGCTCGAGACCGATGACACCGGCCCCGATGACGCCGAGGCGCTTGGGCACGGAATCGAATGACAGGGCGCCGGTCGAGTCGACAATATATTTGCCATCCTGAGGCGCAATGGAAATATCTGTGGATCGGGAACCGGTCGCCAGGATGACGTTGTCCGCTTCCAGCGTCTGCGTGACCTCGCCGTCGTCGCCAAGCACTTCGACATGCCGATTTGCCAGCAGGCGACCGCGACCACAGATCAGCGTGACGCCATTGGCCTTGAGCAGCCCGGAAACGCCCTGGTTGAGCGTCTCGACGATCTTGCGTTTTCTGGCCATCATCGCGGCCAGGTCGAGCGAGACCTCCGGAATCACGAGTCCGTGCTGTGCAAACTCGCTACGGCTACGCTCATAGAGCGCGGAAGACTCCAGCAGGGCCTTGGACGGGATGCACCCGACATTCAGGCAGGTGCCGCCGAGCGCCGGTTTGCCGGCCTCGTTACGCCAGTCATCGATGCAGACGGTGTTCAGCCCCAGTTGGGCGCAACGGATCGCGGCCACATAGCCCGCCGGCCCGGCGCCGATAACGATAACATCGATCTTGTCAGTCACTCCATTGTCCGCCATTGCTCAAACGTCCAGCAACATGCGGGCGGGATCCTCGAGCAATTCCTTGATCGTCACCAGGAAGCGCACGGCGCTGCTGCCGTCGATGATGCGGTGATCGTATGACAGGGCCAGATACATCATGGGCCGGGCCTCGATCTTGCCATCGGTCACGACGGCGCGTTGTTCGATCTTGTGCATGCCCAGGATGGCGCTCTGCGGCGGGTTAATGATCGGCGTCGAGAGCAGCGACCCGAACACACCGCCGTTGGTAATCGTGAAGGTGCCGCCGCTGATTTCATCCATTTCGAGCTTGCCTTCACCTGCCCGCTTGGCGAAATCAGTGATTCGACCCTCGATATCGGCCATGGCGAGACCATCTGCGTCTCGCAATACGGGGACCACCAAGCCACGCGACGACGACACGGCGACGCCGATATCGTAATAGTCGTGGTAGACGATGTCCTCACCGTCAATAGATGCATTGACCTCCGGAAATCGTTTAAGGGCCTCTGTCGCTGCCTGCACGAAGAAAGACATGAAACCGAGACGGACGCCATGGCGTTTCTCAAAGGCCTCGCGGTAACGGCCGCGCAGCTCCATGACCGGGGCCATATCGATTTCGTTGAAGGTGGTCAGGATAGCCGCGGTATGCTGAACCTGAACGAGTCGCTCCGCAATCCGGGCCCTGAGACGTGTCATCGGCACTCTGCGATCCTGTCGTGCGCCGGTTGCCGCAGGCTTGATCGCCGCCACGGCGGCCTGAGGTGCGGGTGCGGGTGCGGGCGGCTTGGCATCGCTGGCAGGCGCCTGAAGGACATCCTCTTTAAGGATGCGGCCTTTCTTTCCGGTACCGACGATTGACTTGGGATCGAGTCCCTCTTCTTCAATGCGACGACGCGCCGATGGTGACATGGCGGGCGTCGTTTGTCGCTGATCGGCAGCTGGCGCGGCCTCACCGGCATCGAGCGTGTCGACCTTCTCGAATTCGCCCATGACCTGTCCCGAGAGCACCGTCGCCCCGACATCCGCGAGCACATTCGTGAGTCGTCCACGGGCAGGCGCCGGAACCTCGAACATCACCTTGTCGGTCTCTACCTCCGCAATCACCTCATCACGGTCAAAGGTCTCGCCCGGCTGTTTGCGCCAGGCAGCCACACGGCCGTCGGCTACCGACTCCGGAAAGCTCGGCACCTTGATTTCTGTCGTCATGCTCCTCTGTCCTGTTGTTCTTATTGACGTATCGGTTTTCGACGGCCCGCCGCCATGTTCAAGAAGCGGTTCGCGCCTGATCTATCGGTAAACTGTCCTTGGACTCCGCAAGCCTTGCGGTCTGGATGTTGCCCAACGCATCATCGAGCAACTGGCAAAGCTGGCGAATGTGCAGCATGGGATAACCCACGGCGGGCGCCGCCGACGATGGTCTGCCGGCATAGAACAACTGATCGCCCGATCCCAGCAACGCCCGAATATGATGCTGGCTGGAATACCAAGCCCCCTGGTTCATAGGTTCTTCCTGACACCAGACGACATCGTGGGCCTTCGGATAGCTTTTCAAAATGGCCTGCAAGTCGTCGCTAGGGAACGGATATAATTGTTCAACCCGGACGATTGCGACATTCTTGCGGTTGTCCTGACGACGCTTCTCGAGCAAATCGAAAAAGACCTTGCCGCTGCATATCACCACACGCGTCACGTCCTGAGGATCGATCTCATCGATTTCAGGAATCACGTTCCGATAGCCACCCTGGGTCAGATCCTCGAGGCTGCTAACCGACAGTTTGTGCCGCAACAGGCTCTTTGGCGTTAAGACGATCAGCGGCTTACGGCAACCGATGTGCATCTGGCGGCGCAGCATGTGGAACATCTGGGCCGGCGTGGTCGGGACACAGATCTGGATATTGTGCTCGGCGCAAAGTTGGAGGTAGCGTTCGAGACGGGCCGAGGAATGTTCCGGACCCTGACCCTCGTAACCGTGAGGTAGGAACACCACGAGCCCGCAAAGGCGGTTCCACTTCTGCTCGCCGGCGCTGATAAATTGATCGAACACGACCTGGGCGTTGTTGGCGAAGTCGCCGAACTGGGCCTCCCAGATTACGAGCGTGCTGGGATCAGTCGTCGCGTAACCGTATTCGAAGGCCAGAACGGCCTCCTCGGAAAGCAACGAATTGGTCACCATGAACTCGGGCTGACCATCGCCGAGGTGACGCAGAGGCACGTAGACCTTGCCGTTCTGCATATTGTAGACCGATGCATGACGGTGGAAGAAGGCGCCACGAGCGGTATCCTGGCCTGACAGACGGACAGGAAACCCCTCGTCCAGCAAGGTTGCATAGGCAAGATTCTCGGCAAACCCCCAATCGATCGACAAGGCGCCTGCCGCCATCTTCCGGCGGTCGTCATAGATCTTCGCGACCCCCTTGTGCAGATCGAATCCCTTGGGAAGGCGCAACATCCGGGTAGTCAGCGCACGGATCTTTTCCATATCGACCCTGGTCTCGACAGGCCCCATCGGTATTTCGCCATGATAGGCCTGCCATTGCTGGCTGCCGGTATCCCAAGGTGGCATATTGACGACCAACTGAGGCGCGACACATTCGCCTTGGTCCAGAGATTGCCGGTAGCGGTCGACAAAATCCTGAAGGTCTTTTTCATTGGCCACGCCACTGTCGATGAGGCGCTTTGCATACTTTCGGCCGATTGTCGGCAAGGCGCGGATGGTTTGATACATCATCGGCTGAGTAACCGACGGCTCGTCGGCCTCGCTGTGACCGTGACGGCGGTAACAGACCAGGTCAATAACGACATCCTTGCGGAAGCGCATACGATATTCCAACGCCAGGCCGGCGACGAATACCACGGTCTCCGGATCATCGCCATTGACATGGAATACCGGCGCGTTGACCATCCGAGCGACGTCGGTGCAATACATCGAAGACCGCGCATCGCGCTCGTTACTCGTGGTAAACCCGATCTGGTTGTCGACAATGATGTGAATACTGCCCTTGGTGGAATATCCCCTCGACTTGGACATATTGATCGTCTCCATGACGACACCCTGCCCCGAAAAGGCCGCGTCGCCATGAATGAGGATCGGGACCACCTGATCACCGCCGCCGTCCTTGCGCCGGACCTGGCGGGCGCGCACCGATCCCTCAACCACGGGAGAAACGATTTCCAGGTGCGATGGATTAAAGGCCAGAGCGAGATGGACAACCCCGTGCTCCGTCTCGATATTGGATGAAAACCCCTGGTGGTACTTAACGTCGCCGGAACGCTCGTGAACGTCTATCTTGCCCTCGAATTCGAGGAACAGGTCCGCGGGAGACTTGCCGAGGATATTGACCAGCACGTTAAGCCGACCCCTATGGGCCATACCGATGGCGACCTCTTCCATACCGTGCAATGCGCCCCGACCGATCAGGGTATCGATCATCGGAATCAGGGCCTCGGCGCCCTCGAGAGAAAATCGCTTCTGTCCCACATAGCGGCTGTGAAGATAACGCTCCAGGGTTTCAGCGGCCGTCAGGCGGTACAGCAGGTTGCGCCGCGCACCCTCCTTCGGCGCATGCGCCAGGAAACGCTGTTCGAGCTGCTGACGTATCCAGAGTTTCTCGCTGCGATCCGGGATAAAGGTATATTCGACACCAATGGACCCGCAATAGACCCGTTTGAGCTGCGCGATGATTTCACGCAATGGCGCACGGTCGACCCCACCCAAACCTTCGGCATCAAAAACTCTATCGAGGTCGGCCTCTGAAAGTCCGTGATATTCAAGGCCGAGTTCGACGACCTCCGGGATCTTGCGTAATCCGAGTGGATCGATCTCGGCGACCATATGACCGAGTTCGCGATAAGTGTCAATGAGTTGGCGGACGGAGAGGTCACGCCACATCGATTCTTGGGGGATGTTTGACGCCGTCACCGAGTCGCCTTGCCCGACCTCGGGACCGGCCTCGTCGAAGCGGCGAGCCGCGCGACCGGATTCCAACATGGTTTCGGGAGCGCCCGCATCGGCGGGAAAATGCCGTTGGAAATAGTCACGCCATGAAGCGGACAGTGACTCCGGTGCATTCAGATAGGTGGTGTAAAGCGCTTCTAGATAATCTGCGCTCGCTCCGGATTCGGGGTCCGAAGGAGCGGAAAATGGATCATGGCTTGTTTGATCATCCATACGTTTTTTCGTCGCTACTGGTCTTTCGTTATGAGAAGGCAAATCTCATGCCGAAATTTCACCCTCCAAGCCTTTTCATTTTGATGGATTCAACAATATTTACGGCCGTTAGGCGGAAAGCACCAGTTTTTCCTTGATCTGTTCGGCGGTGGAAATATCGCCCCTTGCTTCACAGACGGCAACCATCGTCAGCAAGGCTCGACGATTGTCCGGCATGCGCTCAAGAATAGTGCGGCACTCCATCTCGGCTTCATCGAATTTCTCGTCGGAAAGGTAGGCCTTGGCAAGCCCCAGATGGGCATAGAGATCGAATCCGATCCGCAGGCTCCGATGATAATAGCGTTCGGCCTCTTCAAACCGCCCCAAGACGAGACAGGCATCGCCGACACGGGTATAGAGGTTTTGATTTTCAGGCTCGAGGTTCAGCACACGCAACCAACACTCTATCGCCTGATCGAGCTGCTGCATGCCGCGATAACAGTTACCCATACCGTAGAGCGCAAACGGATTATTGGCATCGTAGACGAGGGTGCGCTTGTAATAACGCAAGGCGTCCTCAAAACGCTTATGACGCTGATGGATATTGCCCATCATGGTCAGGACGGCGACGTTGCCGCCATTGATGGATAAGTAGAATTCGAAGCACTCAAGCGCCGTATCGTCATCACCCTTTTTGTAGCATAGATTGCCCAGGCCGAGATTGGCGTACAACTCGTTACCACCCATGGCCAATGCCTTGCGGTAGAGCTGCTCGGCCTCGTGCATTCTGTCCTGTCGCCGATAGGAGTCGGCGAGACGCACCATAACCAAGGTGTCTCCAGGCTTGCATAGAAGATAACGCTTCCAAAACGAGATGGCTTGATCGTGGCGCTGCAACCCGCGGAAGGCGTTGCCCATACCACGAAGCGCAAAGACATTCTCCGGATCTACATCGAGGAGCTGCTAATAGTACTTGACGGCGTCATCGAAACGCTTCAGCTTTCGACAAACATCTCCAAGCCCCACAAGGACGTAGGCATTGGTTTCAGCCAGCCCATAGGCTTCCAGAAAAGCAGCCTCGGCATCACGGTAGCGCCGCTTATTAAGCAACGCATAGCCTTTCCGAGACAGCTTAACGATATTCTTTGAGTCACCGGTCACAAGCAACGCCTCCATGTGTTCAATATTTCTGTTCCCAAACGCCGACGCGTATATTTCAGCGTATATTTCGCTGATTTCATATTCATAATTAGTTCCATAACGGCTGTGCCCCGGCGATACCCGGAGACTAATCTCATGATCGATTTAGCTATCATACCCGCAGTCAGGCATGATGCAAACATCCATTAGTTACTGATTCGAACCCACTTTCATATCTGATGCTCCAGGACCTCGAAAGGTTCCATTTCGCATCAATGTCACGAAGGCAAGGGCGTATTCCTTTTCGTCAGAGACGCTCACATGGGCGTCCCCGATCCCTAAATCGGCCCGCATCTTCCCGGCAGCGCCGTGGAACGACAGTATAGGCCGACCGAGCGCATCGTGGCCGAGACTGATGTCACACATCGCCACGCCTTTTCGAAAACCGGTACCCATGGCCTTTGCGGCCGCTTCCTTGACCGCAAAGCGTTTAGCCAGAAAGACATCCTTCCTGATGACGTCGGCTAGATCCGAAAATTCCCGTTGATTGAGCACCCGGTGCGCGAAACGGTCGCCGAAGCGCTGCAGCGCGGCTGTGATGCGCGGAATATGGACAATGTCCGTTCCGATCCCATGAATCACCGCCGCGCCTCAAGCATGAGTTGCTTCATGGTCGCAACCGCTTCCCCAAGCCCCGTAAACAAGGCTCGGGCGACAATGGCGTGGCCGATATTGAGCTCGGCGATGCCTGGGATAGCCGCAACGGCCTTGACGTTGTGATAGTGGAGCCCATGTCCGGCATTGACCTGCAGTCCCGCTTTCAGTCCCCGTTCCGCGGCTATAGCGATTCGCTCAAGTTCCGCCGCCTCGACCTCGCGGCTTTCCGCGTCGGCGTAATGTCCCGTATGCAGCTCAATGGAATGGCAGCCGGTCTCGACAGCGGCATCGATCTGCTCAGGTTCCGGATCGATGAACAAGGACACCACGCTGCCGGCGCCCGACAAACGTTCGCAACCCTCTTTGATCCGGGCAAACTGGGAAATGACGTCGAGACCGCCTTCGGTCGTGAGCTCCTCTCGGCGCTCGGGGACCAGGCAACAGTCATGCGGCGCCAGCACCTCGGCAAAGGCCAACATCTCGTCGGTGACGGCCATTTCGAGATTCATGCGCGTCTGCAATACCGACTTGATGATCTGTACGTCGCGCTCCTGGATATGGCGGCGATCCTCGCGCAAATGCAGCGTAATGGAATCCGCGCCTGACTGCTCCGCCATCAGGGCCGCCTGCACAGGATCCGGATAACACGTCCCCCTGGACTGACGGATCGTGGCCACATGATCTATATTGACACCTAACAAAATCTGTTCAACTACACTCAACTAACGCTGCTCCAACTTAACTGGCATTGTGACAAACCCGGGCGCGGCGCCTTACTGCGCCTGGCTCCCATGATGCAAAAAAGCCCTGAACACCTGTCGACTGTTCAACGGCCGCGGAACAATGTACACGGACAAGATGAAACGCATCAACCGCTTCGCCTCGTTCAATTCCTGACGCCGCACAAGCTGTCCCGTACGCAGCCCGACCAGCGTCCGCCCGGAGACCAAGACGCCTTGATTGGCTTCGATTCCGCGCTCGCAAGGAATGAGACCGAGATCATGACGATAGAGATAGGAGCCGTGCTCGTCAATGCGGATGCGACCATCCGACGCATGCTCCAGATCCAGCCCATACCCCATACGCTGCATCAATTGAAGTTCAAACCGGCGCAACTGTTGCTGAACGGCAGTATCATCGTCTGGCGCGATCGATAGGCCGTTCAGGGTCTCCGCATAGAGCGCGAAGATTTCGGGGCAAGGGGCGTGGCGAGGCAAGAGCCGGACAAGCAGTTCATTGACATACAGACCGCTGAACAGTACCTGCCCCTGCAGCAACCAAGGCGGTCCCGAGGCATCGGCGTGATTCAGAGTGCCCATGTCTCCCCGGCCGCCCCATGACACGGCAAGGGGCTGAAAAAGTTGGCCCACGCAGGCCACTCTCGAGCGCGGACGCTTGGCGCCCCGGGCCACGACGCCCACCCTGCCATTGTCCTCGGTCAACAGCTCGGCAATGAGGCTGGTATCCCTATAGGGTCGTCGATGCAGGACATAAGCCGCCTCCAACGACATCTCGTTATGCCCCCGATGCGCCATTTCAGGTAACGGGTCCTCGGGTCATACCTGAACGTCCAGGATTCCCGGCAATAGACTACCCTTGCTCGCCGTATCCGAAACGTCGCAATGCGCGTTCGTCATCCGTCCAACCCTCCCGGATCTTGACCCAAAGCTGGAGGAATACCTGCTTGCCGAACATCACTTCCATGTCCTTTCTCGCCTGAGTCCCGATATCCTTGAGCCGCGCCCCTTGATTGCCGATGACAATGGCTTTGTGAGCGGCCCTTTCCACCCAAATCAAGGCCGAAATCTCGACCACCGGACCCTCCTCAAAGCGTTCGATTTCCACCGTCAGCGCATACGGCAGCTCCTGCCCCAATTGCCGCATGAGCTTCTCGCGCACAATTTCAGCCGCCAGGAAACGTTCGCTTCGGTCCGTGATTTGATCGTCCGGAAACAGCGCCGGGGCAGACGGCAAAAGTTCAGTAACCATGGCCTCCAGCTTGTCGACATAGCGCCCTCTTCGAGCCGAAATCGGAACCAGGGCGTGAAAGGGATAGCGGCTCGCATGCGCCTCGAGTATGGGCAGGAGTTTTTGTTTGTCCGCGATCTGATCCACCTTGTTGATGGCGAGAATCACCGGCTTGCTGACATCGCGCAGATAGCCGAGGATCACCTCCTCTTCCTCACCCCACTTACCCCCCTCGACGATCATGATGACGACCTCGACGTCATGGAAGACGCTGTGCGCGGCGCGGTTCATAGCTCGATTGATGGCGCGCCCGCCATGGCGGTGAATTCCCGGCGTATCGACATAGACGACCTGACTGTCATCTCCGGTCTTGATGCCGATGATCTGGTGGCGCGTGGTTTGGGGCTTGTGGGTCGTGATACTGATCTTCTGACCCAGGATACGGTTCAACAACGTCGATTTACCCACGTTGGGACGCCCCACCAGCGCCACGTAACCGACATGGGACAGCTTTCCTCTCAATTCATCAGTCACGGCTACCCCCTCCCGTCCGGTTCAGCCGCTCCAGGGCATTACCGGCGGCATCCTGTTCTGCCTTACGCCGACTGGTGCCCCGCCCTTTGATGGGTTCATCAATACCGGGCAGATGACAGTCCACATGAAATTCCTGAGAAGGAGGCGAGCCCTGAGTTTCCATCAAGCGGTATTCGGGCAACCCGCCCCCTTTCGATTGCAGTAACTCCTGGAGACGGGTCTTGGGGTCCTTACGCGCCTTCTCGACCGTCAGACTGGCCAGCCTCGCCTTGAAGATCTCCAGAATCAGCGCGCGGCTGGCAGCGATACCGCCATCGACATGCACGGCACCGATGATGGCTTCGAGTGCGCCAGCCAAGATGGAATCGCGCTGGACACCGCCGCTGCGCAATTCCCCGGGCCCCAGTATCAGATAGTCGCCCAGTTCCAGGTCTCGCGCTAAAACGGCCAGGCTCTCGCCCTTGACAAGGTGTGCCCTGAGGCGACTCAATGCACCTTCGCCCTGGTCCGGGAAACGCCGAAAGAGTTCCTCCGCGATCACGCAGCCCAGCACTGCGTCCCCAAGATATTCCAGACGCTCGTTGTTTTGGCTGCCGATACTACGGTGACTCAGGGCCAGATCCAGCAGGCGTTCATCGTTAAACGTATAGGCCAACCGGGAGCACAAGCGCCGCAACGACATCTCTCGATTACTAAAGCTCGGCACTGTTGTGGAAATGTATGACGAAATCGATATTGCCCAGGAAGGGTTTGCGGACCTCATAGTCGATAACGATCTCGGTGCGCCTGTTCTTCGTATTGACCGAGACGACTTCACGGCCGAGATCGACGTCGTTGATACTGAACTGCCGCAACAAACCGCTCCGAATATCTCCCAGGGATCGGCCGCCACCCGCCTTCGCCTCCGCTGCAACCTTGTTGAGCGACGCGACCACGTTGAAGTGCTGTAGATAGACCGGGACAAGCTTGATCACCATGCTGAATACCAGGGCCAGGATCACCAAGATCATAAGCAGCGACGACATCGCGATGCCGGATTGCTTGGTTCGGATAGCGCTTCCTGACATAAGCATTCCCCCTATTTGATCCGGTTTCCAAGACGATCCCATGTCACACTGCCCTTGGTCTTGTCCCAATTCATCCAGATCATGAAGGCCCTACCGATGAGGTTTTCCTCCGGCACCGTGCCCCAGAAACGACTATCATTGCTGTTATCCCGATTATCGCCCATGACGAAATAACGTCCCTTGGGCACTTCGAAGTCACCTTCGACAAGCTTCCTGCTGGTCTGTATCAGTATCTGATGATCGACATCGCCAAGATGCTCTTCACGCAAGCTGGCGCCAGTGACCTCGATCCCTTCACCCACCCCGGTATAGATGCCCAACGACTTCTGGGAAACCCGTTCTCCGTTGATGAAGATCGTTTTGTTTTCGTAATGCACGCGGTCACCCGGTAAGCCGACGATCCGTTTGATGTAGTCCACCGACGGGTCAAGCGGGTAGCGAAAAACGACCACATCGCCTCGCTTGGGCTCGCCAACTTCTAAAACCTTCGAACCGAACAAGGGCAATCTGACCCCATAGGAGAACTTATTGACGAGGATAAAATCTCCGACCCAAAGTGTGGGCAGCATCGACCCCGATGGAATCCGAAACGGCTCTATCAGAAAAGAACGGATGACCAGCACGATCAAAATGATCGGAAAAAACGATTTAGCGTACTCGACGAGGACGGGAGTCTGCTCCTCCGGCTCCATAACGCCTTCTATCGCGGAAGCCGCCGTCCGCCGACGGGAAAACACCAACGCGTCGAGGCCCCAGATGACGCCGCTCAGAATAAGTGCGAGCAGCATGATCGCCTGAAAATCAAAATTCATGTCTTCTTTCCCGTATGCAATACAGCCAGAAAGGCGTCCTGTGGTATCTCTACCGATCCTAATTGCTTCATGCGCTTCTTGCCTGCCTTCTGCTTCTCCAGCAGCTTGCGCTTTCTCGTGATATCGCCACCATAACACTTCGCTGTCACGTTTTTGCGCAAAGCCTTGACCGTTTCTCTGGCAACGATTTTGGCGCCGATCGAGGCCTGAACGGCAACATCGAACATCTGTCTGGGAATCAATTCCCGCATCTTCGCCGTCAGATCCCGGCCACGCTGCATGGCCCGGTCACGGTGAACGATGTAGGACAAGGCGTCAACCCTTTCCCCGTTGATCAAAAGATCCAGGCGCACCAAGTCCGCAGCCTGAAATCGCACAAAGTTATAATCCAGCGAGGCATAGCCGCGGCTAACCGATTTGAGCCGGTCATAAAAATCGATGACCATCTCGCTCATCGGCAGCTCAAAAGCCAGGGCCACCTGCTGACCATGATATAGCATCTTTTTCTGGACGCCCCTCTTCTCGACACAAAGCGTAATGACTGCGCCAAGATACTCCGGCGGCACCAGGATCTCGACCTGGATAATCGGCTCCCGAATCTCCGCGATACGACCCACGTCAGGCAGGCGCGACGGGTTGTCGATAAGCACGACCTCGCCCGAGGATTGAACCACCTCATAGACCACGGTCGGCGCCGTCGTGATCAGATCCAGGTCATATTCCCGCTCCAGACGCTCTTGGATTATCTCCATATGGAGCATGCCCAGAAAACCGCAGCGAAACCCGAAGCCCAGGGCTTGGGAAGTCTCGGGTTCATAGAACAAAGCGGCATCATTGAGGCGCAGCTTGGACAGGGCATCGCGCAGGGGCTCGTAATCCTCGGCGCTGATGGGGAACAGCCCCGCAAAGACCTGGGGCTTGATCTCCTTAAAACCGGGCAGCGGCTTCGCCACCGGATTCTGGGTCAAGGTCAGGGTATCGCCGACCGGCGCGCCGTCGACTTCCTTGATTCCCGCGATGACAAAGCCGACCTCTCCGGCATTCAGCTTACCGGTGCTCAAAGCCTTAGGTGTAAAGATACCCACCTGAGTCACGGGATGACTGCGTCCGGTCGACATGACCGTGACCTTATCACCGACCTTCAAACCACCATCCATGACCCGCACGAGCGAAACCACGCCCAAATAGTTGTCGAACCACGAATCAATGATCAGGGCCTGAAACGGCGCGTCCAGATCCCCTTTGGGCGGCGGGATGCGGGTGATCAATTCTTCGAGCAAGTCATCCACGCCGAGCCCCGTCTTGGCGCTGACCGACATGGCCTCACTGGCGTCGATGCCGATGATGTCCTCGATCTCCTGACAGACCCTGTCCGGATCCGCCGTAGGCAAATCGATCTTATTGAGCACCGGAATGACCTCCAGGCCCTGCTCGATCGCGGTATAGCAATTGGCGACCGTCTGCGCCTCTACGCCCTGAGAAGCATCGACGACAAGCAAGGCCCCCTCGCATGCCGCCAGCGACCTAGACACCTCATAGGAAAAATCCACATGCCCCGGGGTATCGATGAAATTCAGGAGATAGGTCTGCCCACCCCTTGACTGATAATTCAAGGAAACGCTTTGTGCTTTGATCGTGATCCCGCGTTCCCGCTCCAGGTCCATCGAATCGAGGACCTGCGCGGACATTTCACGTTCGGTCAGACCTCCGCATAGTTGAATCAGCCGATCCGCCAACGTTGACTTGCCATGATCGATATGGGCGATGATAGAAAAATTTCGAATGTATTGCACGATGCCTCAGGCCAATGGCGAGAACCTACCCCAATAACGACCGCGCTGAGCGCCCGCTAAGCGCCAGCTACGTCTTGAGATAGCTTCGAGTATCCCCGAAATAGACACAGGGGGCAAAGAATGCCCCCTGTCAAATGCGCCATTCTACCTGCAACGCGATGGAATGAGAATCATCCTAATCGTTCTTGGCAATACGTAAGGCCAGGAACCGCGGACTGCCCTCGCGTTGAATCAGGATACGCGCGGGACGATCCTCCGGAAGTGCGTCAACGATCTTGGCAAACTGGTCGACCGAGACGATGTCTTCACCGTTCACCTGGATAATCACGTCACCCTGAGTAATACCTGCTCGGGCCGCACTGCCTGCATCGGCGCGCTCGACATAGACCCCGCTATCGGCTGCGAGTTTCTCCTTCTGATCCGACGTCAACTCAGACACCACAAGGTCGATCCGTTTGATGAGACGCTCCGCATGACCATCCGTCCCGTTAAGGGCAAGATCTTCCGAAGCGGGCAATTCGCTCAGCGTGACAGACAGAGTCATAGGCTTGCCGTCACGGATGATCTCGACGTCCACGCGCGCCCCCACCTTGCTGCTGCCAACGATCGGAGGCAAAGCGGACGAACGGGAAATGTCGCGCCCATTGAACTTGACGATGATATCGCCGACCTTGAACCCGGCCTTTTCGGCCGGGCTACCCGGCATGACACGGGCCACCAAAGCACCCTTGGGCTTATCCATGCCGAAGGATTCCGCCAGCTCACGCGTCACGTCCTGGATCAGGACACCAAGCCAGCCACGGGTCACGTGACCGGTCTCCTTAAGCTGTTCAACGACGTTCATCGCCAAATCGATGGGAATCGCAAAAGACAACCCCATGTAACCACCGGTCCGGCTATAGATCTGAGAATTGATACCGACGACCTCACCATCCAGGTTGTATAGCGGACCACCGGAATTTCCGGGATTGATCGCCACATCGGTCTGAATAAACGGCGTATAATTCTCGTTAGGCAGGCTGCGGCCGATCGCACTGACGATACCTGCCGTCACCGAATGATCCAGGCCGAAGGGGGAACCGATCGCAAGCACCCAGTTTCCGGGCTCCATGTCGGCGGACTTCCCAATCCGGGCCACGGTCAGATCATCGGCCTCGATCTTCAACAAGGCCACGTCGCTACGATCGTCCGAGCCGACGATCTTTGCCGGAAACTCCCTTCGATCGGTGAGCCGTACGGTAACCTCGTCGGCGTCCTTGATGACATGGGTATTGGTCAATATGTAGCCATCCTTGGAGATCACGAACCCGGAACCCAGGGACTTAAGATCCTCTTCGCCATGCGGCCCCATCGGACCACCGTCGCCGAAAAATCGCTTTAAAAAGTCTTCCATGGATGGATTCATGCCGTGCGGTATGGAGAGCTTGCTATCGTCGACCTTTTGCGTCGTGCTGATATTGACGACGGCCGGGCTGCTCTTCTTGACGAGATCGGAAAAATCCGGCAACCCGCCCAGAGCACGAGCATGGGCCGCCGATACGGATCCGACCAACAACAGGCAATAGATCAATGCACCGCTGAAAACCTTTCGAACAAGTACTGGGCCCTGCCCCGTCAAAGCCTTGCCTCGCATGACGTTAGCTCGTTGTAACTGAGTCAAGATTTCTACTCCTTTTGGATAGTCCACTGAGAAAATCCGGACGCCCCTGCGGCGCGGATCAATTCGACCATGCGGGCCTGATAACGCGAATCCCTCGCCATACGCTTGGAATATCGCTTTATGGCGATAATCGCCAGTACAAGCCCCACAAGTCCACCAAGAATACTGAAACCCTCGCCATCGGCGGTCGAGAGATAGGGCTGAAGGGATTCTCCTATCAATGCGCCGATGATCATGAGCGCGAGCGGAAGCGCATAAGCGATCATGGATCCCCTGATCAACAGGCCGTCCTCAATCGCCACCGACACCTCATCGCCGACGGAAACCGACAAGCGGTTTTCCACCCTGAGACGCATGGGTCGGCTTGAAAAAACTCTGGAAAGGATGCCACTGCCACAGGATTTGTTTGCCGAACAGTGTCCGCAGGCCGTTTGGCGTTGTACCTCAACCCAGGCGTAGCCATCGTCGATTCCCGTGACACGGGCGGTTTCAGTCAACATGATAAAGAGTGTTCCCTGGATCGATCGACGTATTCGGGCAAGATACCGAATGAATATTCCACACCAACGCCTGTGTTTCGCAACATCCGAAACACCTCAAGACCGAAGGAAATACTTATCGGAATGCTTAACGGACGTTCTCGTAGGTGGCGAGGCTGATGTGAGCCAACATGTCGTTCTGCCCTGCGCCAGCGGAATAACGCCCATAATTGACAAGATAGTCGTAGAGGTCGGCAGCCTCCGTCGGATAGCTCATGCTCGTGCCGTCGTCATACTGAGCGACCGTACTCACCCCTCCGAGCGTGGTCAACATGGGACGCACACCGGGAGAACTGACGAAAACGTTGCCGGAACGACCGACAGTGGGCGCAGACACGAGGGCCGCGTGGTCTGAAAACGCAGTATTACCCAGCGGCACGGCATTGCTTTGAATCAGGGGTTGCTCGGCCTTGGCCGTGACAATGGGTGTGTTATTGGAAGTGTTATTGGAAAAAGGGGCTTCGGTCTGTCCTAGGTTGAAAACGGCGATCGCCGACAACGAGGCCGCCATGGCAAAACCGGCTGCCGCGCCAAACCGGAAACGCGTATGCTCCTTAATCGGGGCGGTAACCGGGGGCTGCTGATTCGGCTGAGTCGTGGGTTTATGTTCGGTAGCGCCCGACGAATGTCCAGGCAAGAGGTAAGCAGGTTCTGATTCAAGCGCCAAAGCAACGCGGGAGGAAAAATGAGTATCGATACGATCCGGCAGGGAATGTCGCAAAGCGTCGCCGATCAAATGATACCCATGCCAACGGGTCTTCAAGTCATCAGCCTGGCCAATCTGTCGCAGTATCGACGCGGTTTTATCCGCATCACACTCGCCGTCAACCAACATCGATAACATCTCTGATTTATGCATCGTCATCACCTTACTCCACACACTCATGTTGGTCTATCCAGCCGATCAATCCAGCAGGGGACCCAATTTCGTCTGTATAGCGTCCCGGGCACGGAAGATTCTCGATCGCACCGTACCTACTGGACAATTCATTCGCTTCGCAATCTCGTCATAGCTCAGTCCTTCGAGTTCGCGCATCATGATCGCGTCACGCAACTCCTTCGGCAACCGCTCAATCGCGCTGATGACCACCCTTTCCATCTCGTCCCGATCATAGATCCGGTCGGGGGTAGCCATATCCCTCAGCTCCGTTCCGCCATCGATGTATTCGGCGTCATGAGCGTCGATATCCACGCCGGGCGGTCTCCTGCCCTGAGCGATTAGATAGTTCTTCGCCGTATTAACACCAATCCGATAAAGCCAGGTGTAAAAAGCACTTTCACCCCTGAAGGTCGGCAATGCCCGGTATGCCTTGATAAAGGCCTCCTGAGCAACATCGAACACCTCATCAGAATCATGCACGTAACGCGAAATCAACTTAACTAGCCGATGCTGGTACTTCTGGACAAGCAGGTCAAAAGCCTTCTTGTCTCCACGCTGAACCCGCTCTACAAGCTGTCGATCGACATGACTGTCACCCATTCAGGCTAATCTCCCCTGCATGGGCTCATGTCCCTGCGTACATGACAGTAGACAGGCTCTTCCAGATTTAGTTCCAAAAAAATTCATGTACAGATGCTATCCAGTCTTTAGGCATCATCCAAGCCATCTGGATTGATGTACCGAAAGCTGCCAATCATAGCATCGCTTATAGTGAAGCGCCTTATAATTTGGCGAATATTATTTGGCGAATGAAGGGGAGGGACGCCTACTCTCGCACATCCGGCTGCGTTACTTTAACAACGGCCAGCCTGATAGCCTCGTCGATATCATGCTCCATGGCGACGATCGAGTCTTCCGCCATGTAGAAATGCGCATCGACGGCGTTTCGGATGTACCAAGCGGGCAATTGATTTAAGGCAATGCAGGCGGCGTCGGCCATTTGCTCGGGATTCAAATCACTGGCGTAGGCCATCAGACGCCTGACAACCACCTGCTCATAGTAATTGCCAATTTCAGCGAGACGTTCCAGTATATCGGATTCATGGAACTTATGATTGGGCCGCATAGGTGCTCCTTAGTGATCGTAGTTGTTATTCTTCAAGCGCGATTGAAGCGCTAAGTCCGTGCGGCGATACCGAAATCTATAGCGTATGAATGCAAGTTTTCTTGAGGGTCAACGTGAGCAAACGACACCGTAGCGACATTCTGATCATCGGCAGCGGTGCGGCGGGATTGACGCTGGCCCTGAGGTTGGCGAGCCGATACCGAATCGCCCTGATCGCGAAAGACAAACTGACCGAGGGCGCGACGTATTACGCTCAAGGCGGCGTCAGCGTCGTTCTCGACAAGGATGACTCGACATCCTCGCACATCGAAGACACCGTTGATGCCGGCGCAGGCCTCTGTGACCCCGACGTTGTACGGTTTACCGTAGAACATGCGCGTGACTGTATTCAGTGGCTGGTCGACAGCGGCGTCCCGTTCACCCAGGAGCAGGATTCCGACGGCACGACACACTTTCACCTGACCCGCGAAGGCGGACACAGCCATCGGCGTATCATCCACGCGGCCGACGCCACCGGCCAGGCCATCGAAAATACCCTGGTGGAACGGATAAAGGCCCACCCCAATATCGAGATATTCGAATATCATCTCGCCGTGGACCTCATTACGGGCGACAAGCTCTCCTTGAGCCATAACCGCTGCCTCGGGGCCTATGTACTGGACGTCAAGAGCGGCATGGTCAAGACCTTTGGCGCCCATCACACGGTGCTGGCTACCGGTGGCGCGGGCAAGGTCTACCTATACACCACCAACCCGGACGTCGCGAGCGGAGACGGCATCGCGATGGCGTGGCGGGCCGGATGCCGGGTCGCGAACATGGAGTTCATTCAATTTCACCCGACCTGCTTGTATCACCCGCAAGCCAAGTCCTTCCTCCTGAGCGAGGCCATTCGCGGCGAAGGTGGACGCCTGCTGCTGCCGGATGGCGAGCGCTTTATGGACCGATTCGACCCGAGGGCCGAACTTGCGCCCAGGGATATCGTCGCCCGAGCCATCGACCATGAAATGAAGCGCCTCGGCGCAGACCACCTCTCTCTCGATATCAGTCATCGCCCAAGAGACTTTATCCTGTCGCACTTTCCGATGATCTACGAAAAATGCCTGCAATTCGGTTTCGATATCACCAAGGAGCCATTACCCATCGTACCGGCTGCTCATTACCTCTGCGGCGGCGTCATGACGGGACTCAACGGCCAGACGGATATCGAGGGCCTCTACGCCATCGGTGAAATGGCCTATACCGGGCTGCATGGCGCCAACCGCATGGCCAGCAACTCCTTGCTGGAATGTCTCGTCTTCGCAACGACCGCCTGCCAGGATATCGAAGCCAAAGGCGTGCCTGAAACCGAAGATCGCGATAGCGACCGGATACCCGACTGGGATGAGAGCCAGGTCACGGACTCGGAGGAAGAGGTCTTCGTAACCCACAACTGGGACGAACTCAGACGATTCATGTGGGACTATGTCGGCATCGTACGCAGCGACAAACGCTTGCATCGTGCACGCCACCGCTGTCGCCTGCTAAGTCAGGAGATCGATCAGTACTACGGAGACTTTAGGATTACGGGAGACCTGATCGAACTGCGAAATCTGGTTCTGATCGCGGACCTGATTATCCGTTCCGCGCTATTGCGAAAAGAGAGTCGTGGCCTGCACTACAGTCTCGACTATCCCATTCCGGACCTGAATTACTCGCCCGTTCCGACCATTCTGAAACCCGACAACTTCCTCGACGGTTAAAAACCTGGGGAGGGCGTTATAGCCCTCCCCGGTCCTTGGGTCAATCCCAGCGTCGCGTATTGTGGCAAGCGCCGCAGTCTTGAGAAGTCCTAGGATGATCGCGGGGTTTGCCCTGG
>Ga0114931_10002717_pt1 | contig 22483 bp, 22 predicted proteins | sample 2SBtaG_FD_89579 | JGI IMG/M metagenome (GOLD analysis project Ga0114931, IMG submission 89579) | Deep subsurface microbial communities from Kolumbo volcano to uncover new lineages of life (NeLLi) - 2SBTROV14_V59a metaG | ecosystem: Environmental > Aquatic > Marine > Volcanic | place: Kolumbo... | reverse complement strand
TATACCACCAACTACCGCCAAATGCTGGGCCTGCCGATCAACCGCGATCTGCCGGCGGCGGCGCTCTGCGTTCACGAGTATCCCAAGGTGTGGCTCTATCAGTGGCTCGACGATGGCTCGTGGCTGGAGGAGCCGCGCACGGTCTACGACGACACCTGGCACGCTCACTGCATCTACGTCACCGCCGAGCTGATGCACCGGCGCTTCGACGCCCGCATCGTCATGGCCGTGGCCGCCGCCCACCAGTTGTCGATGCTCGACGCCTCGATGGACGGCAAGAAGGTGGTCTGCGACTGGATCGGTCCCGACCGCGTCGCCCATTTCATCAAATCCGCGGCGATCATGGCCCAGGTCGATCCGGTCGATTACGGCCTCCTGGAGCGTAAGGGCGGCGAGATGGTGCTGGCGCCGGTGCCGGCCGAGCAGTGGATCACCCATTTGGCCGATATGAACTGGCCCTACACCATGGGTGCCGCGCAGCTCCAGACTTGGCCGATGTTGAAGCAGATCGCCGCCGACGACCTGGGCTTGAGCGCCGGCGACCTCGCGGGGCGGCCGTTCAACCAGTTCAAGAACTACGTCTGGTCGCAGTTGAGCCAGATCGCGCTCTACGAAATTCTTGTGCGCGAGGGCTTCGACGCGGCCCGGGCGACGGTCAATCGCCTGGTCGCCAAGGGCTGAGCGGGCGCTGCCCGGTGCGGCGCTTCACCATCACGGCCGAGGCGGCGTTGCGCGCCAATCGCGACGCCGCCCACGGCCACGGCAAGCTGGAGGTGCTGCCCAAGATCGCGGTCGCCTCGCTCGAGGACATCGCCACCATCTACACCCCCGGCGCCGGTTTCGCCGTGCGCGAGATCGTCGACCGGCCCGAGGCCCTGCACGAACTCACCGCCAAGGACAACACCATCGCCGTGGTCACCGACGGGACGGCGGTGCTGGGGTTGGGCGACGTCGGCCCGCGCGCCGCCATCCCGGTGATGGAAGGCAAGGCGGCGATGTTCAAGCTCCTGGTCGGCATCGACGCGGTGGCGTTGTCGGTGGCGGCCCGCGACGGCGATCATCTGGTCGATCTGATCTGCGCCCTGGAGCCGGGCTTCGGCGGTTACAATTTAGAGGACGTGGCCGCGCCGTCGTGCTTCCGCGTCATGGAGAAGCTCGCCGGGCGGCTGCCGATCCCGGTCCTTCACGACGACCAGTACGGCACCGCGACGGTGGTGACGGCGGCGTTGACCAACGCGCTCACGGTGACCGGACGCGGCGCCGGCGAGACCCGGGTGGCGCTCAACGGCGCCGGCGCGGCGGCCACCGCCACGGTCGATCTCTTGCGCCGTTTCGGGGTCGGCGACATTATCGTCAACGACCGCGACGGCATCATCGGCCGTGGCCGCGACTACCCCGAGCCGCACCGCGCGGCCCTGGCGGAGTCAACCAACGCCGACAACCGCGCCGGCGGCCTGACCGAGGCGTTGCGCGGCGCCGACGTCTTCATCGGCCTATCGGTGGCCGATCAGGCGACGACCGAGATGATCGCCACCATGCGGCCCGGGCCGATCGTTTTCGCGCTCGCCAACCCAATTCCCGAGATCATGCCCGAGGCGGCCCTCGCCGGCGGCGCGGCGGTGGTCGCCACCGGGCGCTACGACTATCCCAACCAGTGCAACAACGTGCTCGCCTTCCCGGGGCTGCTGCGCGGCGCGCTTGATACCCGGGCGCGCGGCATCGATCCGGCCATGTGCCTGGCGGCGGCGCGGGCGATCGCGGCCGAAGTCGGCGCCGCCGACCTGGCCCCCGACCGGATCGTGCCGACGCCGTTATCGGCGACCCTCTATCCGGCGGTCGCCGAGGCCACCGCCCGCGCCGCCGTCGCCGCCGGCCTCGCCCGCCACGATCCGGGGCCGGGCTGGGTCGCCGACAACACGCGACGTTTGCGCGACCAGGTCGCCCGCCGCCAGCAAAGCCTCGAGGCCCCGTCGCGCGCCGGCTGATCGCCCCCCGGTCGCGTCCGTCTTTCCGCTTTTATTCTTTTCCAGGCCGACCGCGCCGCCAGGCCCACGGCCCCGTTATCCGATCCGTCGTTCGGCGCGGCCGGCATCGGGGTCGCATCTTTCATCGCCGTCTTAAGCATTTTCCGGTCACCTTTACGCGGTAAAGCTGTCCTGCGTTCAATCGCCACGCAAGCGCGGGCCGCCGCAATCCGGGCGGTTCCACCTATTCGGATTGCTCTCTAAATAAACATCGCGGTCGAAAAACATCGCGGGCCGTCACTTGACGCGCTTCCCGGCAGCCCTTATATGGTGGTCATGACACCCCACCCCCATGGGGGTGGGATAGATCGAAGAGCATATGGAGATATCGGATCGCAAGGGGATCGAGACGGGATCGAGCCCGACGAATTGCTTGGTGCTCGTCACGGGTCGAGGGCCGACCCGATGCAACCGACGAATGACGAGGAGACGAAACCGATGCGGATCAAGATCGACGGCATGACCTGCGGCCATTGCGTCAAGGCGGTGCGTGCGGCTCTGGCCAAGGTGCCGGGCGTGGAAGCGGTCGAGGACGTGAGCCTCGAAAACGGCGAGGCGGTGGTCGCGGGCAATCCCGACGCCACGGCGCTGCTAGCCGCCCTCGCAGAAGAGGGCTACGAGGCGCGCCTGCAATGAACGCGGCCACGACGGACGCTGTCGTGACCGATGCCGAGTGCCACGGACTTCGACTGGACGCCGGCGCGCGCGAGGACGCCCGTCGGCGCCTGTTGTCGATCCGCGGTCATGTCGAGGGCATCCTACGCATGCTGGAGAGCGAAACCGTCTATTGCGTTGACGTGCTCAAGCAGATCAAGGCGGTCGACGGCGCCCTCGACAAGGTCGGCGACATCATCCTGCGCAGCCATCTGCGCGACCATGTCGTCACCGCGCATGAGCGCGGCGACGAAGGGCGGATCGTCGATGAACTGATGGAAGTCCTCAAATATCGCTGAGCGCGAATACCGCGGAATGACGCCGCTGGCGGCGTCGCGGCGAGGGCGGTCGTCGTCACCAACCATGAAAGAAAATGACCATGGAACAGAAAATCATCTTTCCGGTCGAGGGCATGACCTGCGCATCTTGCGTCGGTCGCATCGAGCGCGCGCTCAAGGCGGTGCCGGGCGTGCGCGCGGCCGATGTCAATCTTGCCACCGAAAAGGCGAGCGTCACCATCGATCCCGGCGAGACCGGGGTCGATGCCTTGTTCGCCGCCGTTGAAAACGCCGGTTACAAGCCGCTGACCGAGCGTCGCGCGATCGCCATCGAGGGCATGACCTGCGCGTCTTGCGTCGGTCGCGTCGAGCGCGCCATCAAGAAACTCCCCGGCGTGGTCGAGGCCAACGTCAATCTGGCCACCGAGACCGCCACCGTCGCCTATCTCCCCGACGCGGTCTCGCTAGATCGGATCGAGCAGGCGGTGGCCGATGCCGGTTACCGGGCGCGCCCGGTCGAGGGCGAGGCGGCGGACGAGGATCGCGAGCGGGCGGCGCGCCAGCGCGAAATCGCGGCGCTGCGACGAACCGTGATTTTCGCCGCCATCTTCACCGTGCCGCTGTTCACGATCGCCATGATCCGCTTCCTGCCGGTGATCAACGACGCGATGATGGCGATCATGCCCGAGCGCGGCTGGATGTGGGTCGAGTTCCTGCTCGCCACGCCGGTTCAGTTCTACGCCGGCCGTCGCTTCTACAAGAGCGGCTGGGCCGAGCTCAGCCACTTCAGCCCGGGCATGAACAGCCTGGTGATGCTGGGCTCCAGCGCCGCCTATTTCTATTCCCTGCTGGCGCTGCTGGTGCCGGCGATCTTCCCCGCAGGCACGGACCGGACCTATTTCGAGGCCGCCGGCGTGATCGTCACCCTGATCCTCCTGGGTCGCTTGTTGGAGGCTGTGGCCAAGGGCCGCACCTCGGAAGCGATCAAGAAGCTGATGCGGCTTCAGGTCAAGACCGCGCATGTGCTGCGCGACGGCCAGGAGATCGAAATTCCGGTCGACGACGTGATCGCCGGCGACCGGGTGATGGTGCGTCCGGGCGAGCGGCTGCCGGTCGACGGCGTGGTCGTCGAGGGGTCGAGCTTCGTCGATGAATCGATGATCACCGGCGAGCCCATCCCGGCCGAGAAACAGCCCGGCGCCGAGGTCGTCGGCGGCACCGTCAACAAGCTCGGCGCCTTCACCATCGAGGCCAGCCGGGTCGGCGCCGACACGGTTTTGAGCCAGATCATCAAGATGGTCGAGGAGGCGCAAGGATCGAAGCCACCGATCCAGCGTCTCGCCGATCGCATCGCCGGCGTTTTCGTGCCCGTCGTCATGGCCGCCGCCGCTGTCACCTTCCTGGTCTGGTTCTTCTTCGGACCCGCCCCGGCGCTGAGCTTCGCTTTCGTCACCGCGGTCTCGGTGCTGCTGATCGCCTGCCCCTGCGCGATGGGCCTGGCGACGCCGACGGCGATCATGGTCGGCACCGGCAAGGGGGCCGAGATGGGGGTCCTGTTCCGCAAGGGCGCGGCGTTGGAGACCCTGGCCCGGGTCGGCACCGTGGTGCTCGACAAGACCGGCACCCTGACCCTGGGCCGCCCGGCGCTGACCGATCTTCACGATCTCCGCGCCGGTACCGGAAATGACGGCGGGGCAGGGGGCACGGACGACATCCTCGCCCTGATCGCCGCCGCCGAGGCCAAGAGCGAGCATCCCATCGCCGAGGCCATCGTTCGCGCCGCCAAGGACCGTGGGCTCGATCTGCCCGAGGTCGCGGACTTCCGCGCCGACCCCGGCTTCGGCATCGAGGCCCTGGTCGCCGGCCGGAAAGTGCAAGTGGGCGCCGATCGCTTGATGACCAGGCTGGGGATCGACGCCGGCGTCGCCGGCGCGCGGACGAGGCGCTGGCCGGCGAGGGCAAGACGCCGCTCTACGCCGCCATCAATGGCGAACTGGTGGCCGTGATCGCGGTCTCCGATCCCTTGAAGGAGGGGAGCGTCGAGGCGGTGGGCGCGCTGCACGAGCTCGGCTTCGAGGTCGTCATGCTGACCGGCGACAACCGGATCACCGCCGCGGCCATCGCCCGCGAGGTCGGCATCGACCGGGTGCGGGCCGAGGTGCTGCCCGACCAGAAGGCCGAGGAAGTGCGCCGTCTTCAGGACGAGGGGCGCAAGGTCGCCTTCGTCGGCGACGGCATCAACGACGCCCCGGCGCTGGCCCAGGCCGACGTCGGCATCGCCATCGGCACCGGCACCGATGTCGCCATCGAGACCGCCGACGTAATCCTGATGTCGGGCGATCTGCGCGGCATCGTCAACGCCGCCGGTCTCTCGAAGCGGACACTCAAGACCATCTGGATCAATTTCTTCTGGGCCTATGCCTACAACATCGCCCTGATCCCGGTCGCCGCCGGCGTCCTCTATCCGCTGTGGGGCGTGCTGTTGAATCCGATGCTGGCGGCCGCAGCGATGAGCATCTCAAGTCTGTTCGTCGTCACCAACTCGCTCCGGCTCAAGGGCTTCCGCCCGCCGCTCCAAAGCACCCCCGAGCGGGCCGAGCCCCTCGCCCAGAGCCTGGCCAAACAAGCCGCGTGACCCCGTACCGCGCTCTTATTGGCCCCTATTTTAAGGAGACCCAACCCATGCGACGCACGCGCTCACTTCTCGCCGGCTTCTTGGTCGCCGCCCTGGGGATCGCTCCCCTCGCCCCGGTGTTGGCGAGCGGCGCCCAGGACGACGCCGCCCCCGATCGGTCGCCCGCCAGACTGGCCTATGCCTTCATGGATGGCTCGAACAGCGTCGCCGTGATCGATCTGGCGGCGAAGAAGGTGGTCGATCGCATCGCCGTCGCCGGTAATCCGCACGGCGGCGCGATCACCCCGGACGGCCGCACCATCTTCACCGCCAGCATGGGCGGCGAGACGGTGCGGGTGATCGACACGGCGACCCGCAAGGTGGTCGGTTCGATCGAGATCGGCGCCATCACCCACCATTCGGTGGCCTCGCCGGACGGCTGCTATATCTACGTCGCCGGCGACGACGTGGTGGTCATCGACAGTGCCGCGCGGCGCATAGTGAAGCGGATCGCCACCGAGGATACGCCGTTCTATCTGGTCTTCGCTCCCGATGGGAAAAGGCTATACGCGCTCGGCATGGGGTCGACGGTGGCGGTGATAGACCCGGCCACGAATAGCTTGCTCGAAACCATCGAAATGGACGCGACCTCGAACATGGGCCACATGGCGTTTCGCCCCGACGGGAAAGAGCTCTACGTCACCAACGACGCCGACAACACGGTCTCGGTGATCGATGTCGCCAGCGACAAGGTGATCGCCCGCATTCCCGTCGGCAAGATGCCGCATGGCGTGGCGGCGACCGCCGACGGCCGCCGGGTGATCGTCGGCAACCGGGGCGCGACCACTCTTTCGGTGATCGACACCGCCAGCGACAAGGTGGTAACGACGCGCGATATCGGTCTCCGTCCCCAGCACCTGACCATGAGCCGCGACGGCGTGCTGTTGTTGAGCACCGCCGGCGGTTCCAACAAGCTGATGATGGTCGATCCCCAAACCCTCGCCACCGTGGCGACCATCGATCTCTGGAAGGCGCCGCATACCATCGTCATGGCCGACCCGTCCGTGGCCAAGGCCGAGGCGCCGTCGACCCCCACCGCCGGCGTGCTGGCAACGGCGACGCCCGCGAGCGAATGAGGTAATCCCATCATGGCAATGGCACAGTCCGCCGCCGGGTCAGTTCCCGGCGACGGCGACAGCGGCGAAACCCGGCGCGATTTTCTCTATCTCGCGACCGGCGCGGTGGGCGCGGCCGGGGTGGCGGCGGCGGTTTGGCCACTGATCGACAGCATGAACCCGGCGGCCGACGTACTCGCGCTCTCCTCGACCGAGGTCGATATCGCGCCGATCGCGGTTGGCCAGCGGATCACCGCCGTTTGGCAAGGGCGGCCGATCTTCATCGCCCACCGCACGGCCGACGAGATCGCCCGCTCGCGCGCCGACAACACCAGCCCCGGGCTGATCGATCCGGCGACCGACGCCGAGCGCGCGCAACGGGCGGAATGGCTGGTGGTCATCGGCGTCTGCACCCATCTCGGCTGCATCCCCCTCGGCCAAAAGCCGACCGATCCGCGCGGTCCCTACGGTGGCTGGTTCTGTCCCTGCCACGGGTCGATCTACGATATCGCCGGCCGGGTGCGCCGGGGACCGGCGCCGAAGAACCTCTATCTGCCGCCCTACACATATCTCGATGGCGAGCGCGTCAAGATCGGTTGATCGGCGCTGGCGGCCGCGTCCCCTCCCACTCCTGGCCAGGAAACAGTCGTGAAAATGTTCGCCAACCTTCCCGCGCTGCTCGTCGTCGCGGCCCTCGCCGGCGGTGCCGCGGTGATCGGCTGGAGACTCTGGGCGCCCTCGGACGGCTCCGTGGTCGCGGTCAAGGTGCCCAAACTTTCGGGCCTCGCCCTCGCCGGCAAGACGGCCTTCGACGCCAACTGCGCCGCCTGCCATGGCGTCAACGCGGCCGGCACCGACAAGGGGCCGCCGCTGGTGCATGACCTCTACAATCCCGGTCATCACGACGACGGCGCCTTTTTCCGCGCCGCCCGGCGGGGCGTGCCTCAGCATCACTGGCGCTTCGGCGACATGCCGATCCGCCCAGGGGTGACCGACCGCGATATAACCGCCATCGTCCGCTACGTGCGCGAACTGCAACTCGCCAACGGCATCGTCTACCGCCAACACAACATGTAACGGCTGGGCGCCGCCCAGGCCGCTCAAGACGCGCGCCAATGACGTCGCCGGTCGCTTGGCGTTAACCCCGCGACCTGTTAATGTTCACGCGCGGCGGGGGACGCCAGGGCGAAGGGGAACGCCGATGAACGCGCGCCTATTTCTGGTATTGACGCTGGTTTCCGCTGGTTTTGTCTGGCCGGCGTCGGCGGCGCCGCAAATGCTGGGCGTCGCCACTCTCGATACGCCGCGTCCGCTGATCTGCGACGACGGTGTTTGCGTCGCCCATGTGAGTGCGTTTTGCTTGCAACCCGCGCGCCCGGCGCCGGCGGCCGGCACGGTCTATGCGCCGGTCGCGGGAACGGTGACGCTGGTGCTCGCCCTGGCCGACGGCGGGCACTCGCGGATCGCCGCCGACGGCCGGGTCGCGTTCACCACGCTGGGCGGCTATTCGTCGCTCCGGGCGAGCCTGCCCAAAAGCCTGCTCGCCGCGCATGGCGCGGTGGCGGCGGCGATCGAGATCGGCCCGCGCACGACCCTCGCGCCGCGCGCCCAGGCCGGCGATCCCGATCCCCAGACGGCGCTCGACATCGCCCTCGCCAGCGGGCCGCGGCGGATCGCGGCCGAGGCCTGGTTCGAGCGCCCGGGCGCGCCCCGCGCCGACGCCGCCCGCCTGGCCAGCGCGCTCATCAGCGCCATTCCCGACCATGGCGCCGCCACGAACGATATCTGGGAGAGCGCGGCCGCCGACGCCCGAGCCGCCGGTTTCGGCGCCGCCGGGATCGACCGCGCGGGCCAGGCCTATCGCGCCTGCCGCTGGCTGGCGGCCGAGGGCTATGTCGACGGCCTCAAGGGCCGCCTGGCGCGCAAGCACGACGCCTGGATGATGGAGATCAACGGCGATTACTGGCGTGGCCTCGGCGGCGTATGAGATCGATCGTTCCCACAAATAGGACAATCCCATGAGTGATCCCATGCGTCACCGGCCCGGCCCGCCGGCGCTCGATCCGGCCGAGGTCGTCGCGACCAGGGGCTCGTCCTATCCCGAGCCCTTCCGGGCGGCGGTGGCGGGGCGCGCCAAGCGGGCGCTCGGCGATGCCCTGGGCTTGGCCAACTTCGGCGTCAACCTGGTCACCGTCGCGCCCGGCGACGCCTCGTCGCGGCGCCATTGGCATCGCCGCCAGGACGAGTTCGTCTATGTCTTGGAGGGCGAATTGACGTTGGTCACCGAGGGTGGCGAACAGGTACTCGGTCCGGGCATGGCGGCGGGCTTTCCGGCCGCCGTCGCCGATGGCCACAAGCTCGTCAATCGCGGTCCGCGTCGGGCGGTTTATCTCGAGGTCGGCGACCGCCTGCCCGGCGACGCGGTGATCTATCCCGATATCGATCTCGCCGGCGCGCCGGGGCCGGACGACTTCGTGTTCACGCACAAGGACGGGACGCCCTATTAACCCAGCGCCCCAATAACCGCGCGCCGATCAGGCCCGGGCCAGGGCCTGGTCTAGATCGGCGATCAGGTCGGCGGCGGTTTCGATCCCCACCGACAGCCGGATCACGTCGGGGCCGGCCCCGGCGGCGACGCGCTGCTCGTCGCTGAGCTGGCGGTGGGTGGTCGAGGCCGGGTGCAGGATCAGGCTGCGGGTATCGCCGATATTGGCGAGGTGGGAGAACAGATCGCAGGCCTCGACCAATCGCACCCCGGCCTCGAAGCCGCCCTTGACGCCGAAGGTGAACACCGAGCCCGCGCCGCGCGGCAGGTATTTTTCCGCCAGGGCGCGATAGGGGCTCGACGGCAGCCCGGCGTAGGAGACCCAGGCGACCTTGGGGTGGCCTTCGAGATACTCGGCGACGGCTTGCGCGTTGGCGCAGTGGCGCTCGATCCTGAGCGGCAGCGATTCGACCCCTTGGAGGATGAGAAAGGCGTTCATCGGCGATAGCGCCGGCCCGAAGTCGCGCAAGGCCACGGCGCGCGCCTTCATGGTGAAGCCGAAATCGCCGAAGGTCTCGGCGAAGGCGAGGCCGTGATAGGCCGGATCGGGGGTCGTGAGCGACGGGAACTTACCTTCGCGCCACCAGTCGAAATGACCCTCCTCGATCACCGCCCCGCCCATCGAGTTGCCGTGGCCGCCGATGAACTTGGTCATCGAGTGAACGACGATGTCGGCGCCCCATTCGAACGGCCGGCAGAGATAAGGCGTGGCCAGGGTGTTGTCGACGATCAAGGGGATGCCGGCCTGGTTGGCGACCGCGGCTATGGCCTCGATATCGACCACAACGCCGCCGGGGTTGGCCAGGGCCTCGATGAAGATCGCCTTGGTGGTCGGCGTGATCGCCCGGGCGAAATTGCTCGGATCGGTGGGGTCGACGAAGGTGCAGTGCCAGCCCAGGCGCTTAAACGTGATGCCGAATTGGGTGATCGAGCCGCCATAGAGGTTGCGCGCGGCGATGAACCCGTCGCCGGGCTCCATGAGCGTGTAAAACGCCAGGAACTGGGCCGCGTGACCCGAGGCGCAGGCGACCGCGCCGCGCCCGCCCTCGAGGTTCGCCAAGCGCTCCTCGAGCACCGCGACGGTCGGGTTGGTCAGGCGCGAATAGATGTAGCCGAAGGTCTGCAGGTTGAACAGCGAGGCGGCGTGATCGACGTCGTCGAACACGAAGGACGTGGTCTGATAGATCGGCGTCGCCCGCGCGCCGGTGGTGGCGTCGGGCCGCGCGCCGGCATGGACTGCCCGGGTCTCGAAGCCGTAACCGCCGTCTGGCCGGTCGTCGCGGTCGTCGCTCATGGGCCGATCGGGCGTGGGCGGCGGGCGGAAATCACGCCGGTGTTGATGCCGCTCCAGCTCAACTCGCCCGAGAGGCGGCCGTATTCGATCTTCGGACAGCGGTCCATGATGACCGTCAGCCCGGCGGCCTCGGCCCGCGCCGCCGCCGCCGGATCGCGCACCCCCAACTGCATCCAGACGACCGTGATGGCCTTGTCGGCCGCGATTTCGATGGCCTCGTCGACAATCGGCTCGACGGCGTCGGAGCGGCGAAAGATGTCGACCATGTCGATCGCCCCCGGCACCTCGGAGAGAGAGGCGAACACCGGCTCGCCGAGGATCGTCCCGCCGGCCCGGACCGGGTTGACCGGGATCACCCGGTAGCCCTTGGTTTGCAGGTATTTCATCGCGAAATTGCTCGGCCGCACCCATTTGTCGCTGACCCCGACCATGGCGATCACCCGGCAGCGGCGCAGGATGCCCTCGATCAGCCGGTTGGAATAGCCCTCGCCCATGTTCCTGCTACCGGTGCCGCCAGGTCGGCGCGCGCTTGGCGATGAAGGCGTCGATGCCCTCGCCGGCGTCGTGGACCATCATGTTGCAGGCCATCTCGCGGGCGGCCAGGTCATAGGCCGCGTCGATGCCCATTTCCAATTGGCGGTAAAAGACGCGCTTGCCGGCGGCGACGGCGGCGCGCGACTTGGCGGCGATCTTGTCGGCGAGGCGGGCGACGGCGTCGTCGAGCGCGTCGGGGGCCGCGACCTGGTTGATCAGGCCATAAGCCGCCGCCGTCTCGGCCGAGACGAAATCGCCGGTGAACAGCATCTCGAAGGCGCGCTTGCGCGACAGATTGCGCGACAGCGCCACCCCCGGGGTCATGCAGAACAGCCCGACGTTGATGCCCGAGGTGGCGAAACGGCTGTCGCGCGAGGCCACGGCGAGATCGCAACTCGCGACCAGTTGGCAGCCGGCGGCGGTGGCGATGCCCTGGACGCGGGCGATCACCGGCTGCGGCAGGCGGAGTATGGCCATCATCATCCGGCTGCATTTGCCGAACAAGGCCTCGTAATAGGCCTGGTCGGGGTTGGCGCGCATCTCCTTGAGATCGTGTCCGGCGCAGAAGGCCTTGCCCTTGGCGGCCAGCACCACGACCCGGATCGCGTCCTCGCCGGCGAGCGCCTCGAAGGCGGCGATCAGGGCATCGATCATCGTTTCCGAAAGCGCGTTGTATTGCGCCGGCCGGTTGAGGGTCAGCGTGCATATGGCGCCGTCGTCGTGGCGGAGGATGATCGGCTCGGCACTCTTGCCGGCCTCGCGTGCCTTTTCCGGCGCTGTGGTGGTCATGGCGCATCTCCCATTGTGGCCGATCCACGCTGCCCAACATATGCGCCAGACCATGTGAAAAAGGCAAGTCCCGGGCGGCGCCGCGCGGCGGTTCGCTGCGTCGGCTTGTCTCGCTGGGCGCTATGTGCAAGATGCGGGTATTCCGCGTCGCCATCGCCGGTCCGCCGATGCCCAAGCTCTCGCCGCTCGCCCCCGCCCGCTTTCCCGATCTGCCGCCGCTGGCCGGAGCGCGCCTCGCCGCCGGCGCGGCCGGGCTGCGTTACCGGGGGCGCGACGACGTCGCCTTGATCGAGTTCGCGGCTGGGACCACGGTCGCCGGCGTGCTGACCCGCTCCAAGACCGCCTCGGCGCCGGTTGACTGGTGCCGCGCGGTCCTCGGTGGCGGCCGGGCGCGGGCGGTGGTGGTCAACGCCGGCAACGCCAACGCCTTCACCGGGGTCGACGGTTACGACGCCACCCGGCGGACGGCGCTCGCCGCCGCCGGGCTGTTGGAGGCGGCGCCGGGCGAGGTGCTGGTGGCCTCGACCGGGGTCATCGGCGAGGTCCTCGACGAGCGCCCGATCACCGCGCTCCTGGGCGGTCTCGCGGCCAAGCTCTCGCCCGGCGCCTGGAAGGCCGCGGCGCGGGCGATCATGACCACCGATACCTTTCCCAAGGGCGCCACCCGCACGGCGACCATCGACGGCGTGGCGGTCACGCTCAACGGCATCACCAAGGGCTCGGGCATGATCGCGCCCGACATGGCGACCATGCTCGCCTTCGTCTGCACCGACGCCTCCCTGCCGGCGCCGGTGCTCCAGCGCCTGCTCGCACCCGCCGCCGGGCGCTCGTTCAACGCCATCACCGTCGACGGCGATACCTCGACCAGCGACACCTTGCTGCTGTTCGCCACCGGACGCGGCCCCCGCCACGCCGCCGTCGGCGACGCCCGCGACCGTCGGCTCAAGGGGTTCCGGGCGGCGCTCGACGATCTGATGATCGACCTCGCCAAGCAGGTGGTGCGCGACGGCGAGGGGGCCGAGAAGCTGATCGCCATCACCGTCACCGGCGCGGCATCGAGCCGGGCGGCGCGGCGGATCGGTCTCGCGATCGGCAACTCGCCGCTGGTCAAGACCGCGATCGCCGGCGGCGACGCCAACTGGGGGCGGATCGTGATGGCCGTCGGCAAGGCCGGCGAGCGCGCCGATCGCGACCGCCTGGGCATCCGCATCGGCGGCGTGGTCGTGGCCGAGAAAGGCTGCGTCCACCCCGATTACGACGAGGCATCGCTGGTCCCGCACATGGCCGGCCGCGAGATCGAGATCGCCGTCGATGTCGGCGTCGGGCGCGGTCGGGCCACGGTCTGGACCTGCGACCTGACCCACGGCTACATCGACATCAACGCCGATTATCGCAGTTAGGCGGCGCGTGAGCGACGATAGGCCCTTCGTGTTGGTGGTCGCGGTGGCGCTGATCGACGCCGATGGGCGGGTGCTGTTGTGCCGGCGGCCGGCGGGCAAGGCCATGGCCGGGCTGTGGGAGTTTCCCGGCGGCAAGGTCGAGCCCGGCGAGACCCCCGAGGCGGCGCTGATCCGCGAGCTTGTCGAGGAGATCGGCATCGACGTGAGCGAGAACTGCCTGGCGCCGTTCACCTTCGCGTCCCACGCCTACGACGATTTCCACCTGCTGATGCCGCTCTACGTCTGCCGCGTCTGGGACGGCATCGTCCGCCCGCGCGAGGGTCAGGCGGTGAAATGGGTCCGCCCCCAGCGCCTCGCCGATTACGCCATGCCGCCCGCCGACGCCCCCCTGGCGGCGATGCTCCGGGACCTCCTTTAGGCGTGAAGTCTCAACAGGTTGCCCCCATCCCACCGGGGGCGTGGTTATGGGTCGCCTTAAATGCTTGGGTTACCCTGTGCCCGACTCGAGATCGAGGTCAAGGTCGGCGAAGCCGCCGCCGTTGGCGGTTGCAACCTTGACCTCGATCTCGAGCCGGGCCATTCGTTCGCCAAGCGTTTATGGCGAGAACCGGCGAATGCCCGCCCGCCGGAGAGACAACCTCTCGAGATTCCACAGCTAGATGTGGGTCAGGAGGGGCTTGTCGCGTGTTCTAATCCCGGGCCGGGGGCTCGCTGGCACCGAGGGCGTCGGCGAGACGGGCGCGGGCGCTGCCTGGATCGAGCGGGCGCGGCTGGGCCGCGTGCGGCGCCCAGCCGGTGAGATAGAGGATCTGGAAGGTGGCCGGCACGCGTTCGTCGTCGCCGCCAAAACGGCGCTCGTAATCGGCCACCGCCGCCGCCAGCGTCGCCTGCCGGGCGAAGCCCTTGCGCCGGGCCGCCAGCGCGTTGCTCTCGCCCATGCCGCGCAGCTCGCGCATCAATGCCAGCGGCGAGCGGTAGCGCGCGGTGATCGTGTCGACGTCGACCATCAGCAGGGCGAAACCGGCGCGTTGCAGCAGCGCGCCGGCGTCGGCGGCGTCGATCATCGGCGAGACCCGGGGGGCCATGCCGCCCTCGGTCGCGACCTCGGCCGTCGCCAGCGCCGAACGCAGCTCGACCAGGGTATCGCCGCCGAGCAGCGCGGCCAGGAACAGCCCGTCGGGGCGCAGGGCGCGGCGGGCCTGAACCAGCGTCCCCGGCAGGTCGTTGACCCAATGGAGCGCCAGCGGGCTGACGATCAGGTCGAGGCCGCCATCGGCGAAGGGCAGCATTTCCTCGTCGGCGACCAGACGCGGCCCCGTCGCGGGTAGAAGGCCGGCGGCGAGGTCGCAGCCGATCAGGGTCTCGACGCCGTCACTGTCGCCCAGCGCCTCGGCCATGATCCCGCCCCGGCAGCCGAGATCGAGCGCCAGGGGGAAGTGGCGGCGGACTTCGCCCAGCCGTTCGACGAGGCGCGCCGCGACCTCGCGAAACAGGAAATCGTGATCGGCGAAGCCCGGCATCGCGCGCAGGCGATGGCGGCGCAGCGCGGCGCGGTCGAAGATCGTCATCCGGTCGCTCATGGCCGCACTATACGGCCGCCGGGCGGTCGCGTAAGGCGGCGCCACGGTTTACTTGCCCCCGCCCCGTTGTAGACTGACCCAGAATAAACGATAGCGAGGGCGGAGGGCGGCGAGGCGATGATCCCCAACGACGATTTCGCGCTCGATTTCGACCTCGGCGAGACCGCCGAGATGATCCGCGCCTCGGTGCGCGCCTTCACCCGGGACGAAATCGCCCCCCGGGCCGAGGCGATCGACCGCGAGAACGCCTTTCCGCCCGATCTCTGGCCCAAGCTCGGCGCGCTCGGCGTGCTCGGCATCACCGTCGAGGAGGACTGGGGCGGGGCCGGGCTCGGCTATCTCGAACACGTCATCGCGATGGAGGAAATCAGTCGCGGCTCGGCCTCGGTCGGGCTCTCCTACGGGGCGCATTCCAATCTCTGCGTCAACCAGATCCGCCGCAACGGCTCGACCGCGCAGAAGCGGCGCTACCTGCCGCGCCTGATCAGCGGCGCGCATGTCGGCGCGCTGGCCATGAGCGAGGCCGGCGCCGGCTCGGATGTGGTCTCGATGCGGCTGCGCGCCCGCCGCCGGGGCGACGTTTACGTTCTCGACGGCGCCAAGATGTGGATCACCAACGGCCCTGACGCCGACGTCCTGGTGGTCTACGCCAAGACCGATCCCGAGGCCGGTAAGCGCGGCATCACCGCCTTCCTGGTCGAGAAGGGGATGGCTGGCTTCACCACGTCACCCAAGCTTGACAAACTCGGCATGCGCGGCTCGAACACTTGCGAGCTGGTGTTCGAGGCTTGCGAGGTGCCGGCCGAGAACCTGCTCGGCGGCGAGGGGCGCGGCGTCAACGTGCTGATGAGCGGGCTGGATTACGAGCGCGCGGTGCTCGCCGCCGGTCCGCTCGGCATCATGCGCGCCTGCCTCGACGCGGTTCTGCCCCACCTCCACCAGCGCCGCCAGTTCGGCCGCCCGATCGGCGAATTCCAACTCATGCAGGCCAAGCTCGCCGACATGTACACCGGCCTGAGCGCGTGCCGGGCCTATGTCTACGCCGTGGCGCGGGCCTGCGACCGGGGCCGGGCCAGCCGCAAGGACGCCGCCGGGGCGATCCTGATGGCGGCCGAAAAGGCGACCTGGATGGCCGGCCAGGCGATCCAGTGCCTGGGCGGGATGGGCTACGTCAACGACAGCCCCACCGGCCGCCTGTGGCGCGACGCCAAGCTCTACGAGATCGGCGCCGGCACCAGCGAAATCCGCCGCATGCTGATCGGCCGCGAGCTCTACGAGGAGACGAGTTGAGCGTTTAAGCGCGCTCCGCGCGGAAAGGGCCGAAGAGCGTGGCATCGCCACGGACGAGGCGCTTGACGCGGCGGGCGCGCGCTTGGGCGCGACCCTCCGGGTGCCGCCATCGCGCGAGCCATGGATATTGTGAGAAATGCGGGCTAGTCTCCCGAGCCGGGAGGACCAAGAATGGAGCGCCGCCTTACCGCGATCCTGGCCGCCGACGTGGTCGGCTACAGCCGCCTCATGGAATGCGACGAGGCGGGTACCCTGACCGCGCTCAAGGCTCACCGCGAGGCGTTGTTCGACCCGGTGATCGCCGACCATCACGGCCGCATCGTTAAGCTCATGGGTGACGGGACCCTCGTCGAATTCGCGAGCGTCGTCGACGCGGTTACATGTGCCGTCGCTATCCAGAGACACATGGCTGGACGCGACGACGGCGTGGCCGAGGACCAACGTATCGACCTGCGCATCGGCGTGCACCTGGGCGACATCATCGTCGAGGGAGAGGACATTTACGGCGAGGGGGTCAATGTAACGGCGCGTCTGGAAGGCTTGGCGGAACCCGGCGGCATTTGCCTCTCGGGCGACGCCTACCGCCAGGTTCGCGGCAAGGTCGATGCGGATTTCGAGGACCTCGGCGAGCGAGAGGTGAAGAACCTGGCCGAGCCGCTCAGGGTCTATCGCGTCGCAATAAAGGGGGCGTCACCGGCCCCCACCCCGGCGGCGACCATGCCGCTGCCATTACCGGACAAGCCATCCATCGCCGTGCTGCCGTTCACCAACATGTCCGGCGACCCCGAGCAGGAATACTTCTCCGACGGCATAACCGAGGACATCATCACGGAACTTTCCAAGTTCCGCACACTTTTCGTCATCGCCCGTAACTCGTCCTTCGCCTTCAAGGGCCAAGCCCTCGACGTGAAGCAAATCAGTTCGAAATTGGGGATACGCTACGTCGTTGAAGGTAGCGTCAGACGCGCCGGGAATCGGGTGCGGATCACAGCCCAGCTCATCGATGCGGCGAAAGACAATCACATCTGGCACAGCGCTATGACCGCGAACTCGAGGATATATTCTCTGTCCAGGACGAAGTCACCTTCGCCATCGTGACCGCGATAGAGCCGCAGCTTGCCATCAGCGAACGCAAGCGCGCCTTGCGCAAGCCCCCGGAAAGCCTCGATTCCTGGGAAAATTATCAGCGCGGCCTCTGGCATATGTTTCAATACAAACCGGTGGACCGCGATACGACCCTGGATTTCTTTGATCGGGCGATCGAACTCGATCCGACTTTTGCTTCCGCCCACGCGGGACTCGGTTACGCGCTTTATACGTACATCATTCTGGGCGCGACACCGGATCGCCAGAACGATCTCGGGCGCGCTTTCGATGCCAGCCAGACCGCGGTGAGGCTGGATGAACATGATCCCTTCGCGTGGGTAGCCCTGACCAGAGGGCATCTGCTGCGCGGGGACCATGAAGCGGCGATCGTCGCCGCCGACACCGCCATATCCCTCAATCCCAATTATGCCCTGGCGCATTTCGGTCGCGCCCACGCCTTGTGGCATTCGGGCCGTCCCGGCGAGGCGATCGAATCGCACGACGAGGCCATGCGTCTCAGCCCCCATGATCCAATGATGTGGGCCTATATGGCCAGCAAGGCCATCGCCCTGGTCATGCTGGGCAGGTTCGAGGAAGCGGTCGCTTTATCTCGAAAATCACAGCAACAAGCGAACTCGGCCATATTTTCACACCTCGCGGAAATTAGCGCGCTTGGACACATGGGACGACGCGAAGACGCGCGCGATGCCATAAGGCGCGCCCGAATAATGAAGCCCGATGCGTCCATCGCCTATGTGCATAAGGCTCTGCCGATTACCGATCCACATTGCCGAGAGATTTTTCACGAAGGGCTGCGCAAGGCGGGGCTGCCGAATTGATACGGTTTTGTCTTCCAAGTGTCGGGGAGGTTCGGTAAATCAGGTGTCCGATTTTGGCCCGATCAGCGTCCCGTCGCTCCGACGCTGGGCGTGGTCATGGACGCAGCCCGGGCGCATGGAATTTCGGCCCGCCAACGGCTAGACCCTCGCGCCGGGAGGACTGCGAATGGAGCGTCGCCTTGCCGCGATCCTGGCCGCCGACGCGGTCGGTTATCGGGCATTCTTGATCAACGATACGATCTCGTCGCAGTTTTCAACCCGCCCACCGCAACAATCCTCGAGCATGAACCGGACAAGATCGCTCATGGTTTCAAGATTTGTGGCGTAGTGAATTTCTCTTTGCTTCCGGGTCGATCTCAATAATCCCGCCCGTTTGAGTACGCCGAGATGACCCGAAAGCGTTGATGGAATGATATTGAGCAGACGAGAAATTTCACCGACGGGTAGGCCGCGCGGTTCCGCCCGCACCAACAAACGGAATATCGCCAGTCGTGTGTCTTGCGCCAATGCGGCGAAAGTTTCGATGGCGCGCTCTTGATCCATATATCGTTTATACTCGAATTATCGAATTATGCCAATATCCTGGCTTCTTGGGGACTCCGTTTGGGCGGCGGGCTCGCCCGGAAACATCTTGACATTACGGCGTATGCCGATGTATCGAATTGTTCGTCTAGGCCGACTCGGCCATTCAAACCAATCATTCAAACCAGAAAGTGACCCCATGGGCTTCCTATCCACGAATTTAGATGCCTTCGGGCGGTCGCTCGGCCAGCTCGACGCGGTCTTGGACGAGCACCGCCCGTTGGATAAGAAAACCGACGAGTTGCTGCGTTTCGCGTTGTCGATCAAGGCGCGGTCCAGGCCTTGCGTCCGCAAGCATTTCCGAGGCGCTATCGACGCGGGGGCCAGTTCGAAAGAGATTGCCTACGTTTTCGCGCTCACCATGCGCGAGGCGGCCGGCGCCGACGACTGTTGGACCCATGACGTGATCGGCGATCTCGTTGATGGCGACGCCGAACAGTCCTGTGGCTGCGGTTAAAGGCGCGTGTCGGGGAGGTCCGGGAAACACGTGACCGATAACGGCGCCGATCAGCGGCTTGCCGCGCCGACGATTGACGAGGTCCTGGAGGCCGCCGGGGCGCTTAAGGGGGTCGCCGTCGAGACTCCGCTGCTTGAGAACGTGGCGGTCGACGCGGGGCTCGCCGGGCGCCTGCTGGTAAAGGCCGAAACGGCGCAGAGAACCGGCTCGTTCAAGTTTCGCGGCGCCTACAACCGCATCCGCCAGTTCGACGACGCGGCCCGCGCGCGCGGCGTGATCGCCTATTCATCCGGTAACCATGCCCAGGCCGTGGCCGATGCCGCCCGCCTGGTGGGCGCCCGCGCCCTGATCGTCATGCCCGACGACGCGCCGGCGAACAAGATGGACCGCACCCGCGAACTGGGCGCGCGGATCGTCACTTACGACCGCGCGGTCGAATCCCGCGAGGCGGTTGCGGAACGGATCGGCACCGAACGCGACCTCGTTATGGTGCCGCCCAACGAGGACGCGCGCGTGCTCGCCGGCGCCGGGACGATGGCGCTCGAACTTATTCTCCAGGCCGAGGCCCTCGGCGCCACCCTCGACGCGGTCCTGGTCCCCTGCGGTGGCGGCGGCCTGACGGCCGCGACGGCGCTGGTTTGCGAGGCGCTGTCACCGGTGACCAGGGTGTTCGCCGTCGAGCCGGAGCTTTTCGACGATACCCGCCGCTCGCTGGAAGCCGGCGAACGCCTGGCAAACCCAAAAGGCCGGACGACCATCTGCGACGCGATCATGACCGACAGGCCCGGCGAATTGACCTTCGCGATCAACCGCGACCGTCTCGGCGGTGTCCTGACGGTCAGCGACGACGAGGTGCGCTCGGCGATGAAATTCGCCTTCGATCAATTCAAGATCGTGATCGAACCGGGTGCGGCCGTGGGGCTCGCGGCCGTTCTCGGCGGCAAGATCGAGAGCGCGGGACAAACCATCGCCGTCGTCGCGACCGGCGGCAATGTCGATGCCGCGAGCTATTGCGCGGCGCTCGCTGCGGCCTCTCCGACCCGGGATCGTGACTGAACGGACTTCGATCATGAGCGCCGGGACGCCATCATTCGACTTCGACGAGATCATCGACCGGCGCGCCGTTCCGGCGTTGAAGGTTCACCCCGGGGTGCTCGGGCCGGGGGGCGAAAATCTGTTCGCCGCCGGCGTCGCGGACATGGATTTCAAGGCCCCGCCGGCGGTCCTCGACGCGCTGCGAAAGAGGCTCGACCATGGCGTGTTCGGCTACGAGGCCGTGCCCGACGGGTTGCCGCCGGCGCTGAGCGGGTGGCTGGCTGCGCGGCATCGCTGGCGGGTCGATGAAGGCCACGTCCTGCGCGCGCCCAACGTCCTCGACGCGCTGGCCATCGCGGCTTCCCTGTTCAGCGGCGACGGCGACGGCGTCATCGTGCAGCCGCCGGTCTTTTTCGATTTCTTCGATATCCTGCGCGAGAACCGCCGCCGGGCGATCGCCAATCCGTTGATCCTTGGAGATGGTGGTTACACGATGGATTTCGACGATCTCGAGCGCAAGGCCGCCGACCCGCGCGCGCGGATGATCTTTCTCTGCAACCCGCATAATCCCGTCGGACGGGTCTGGACCGGAGAGGAATTGCGCCGGCTGGGCGACATCTGCGCGCGCCACGATGTCCTGGTCGTGGCCGACGAGATCCACGGCGACATCACTTTTTCCGGCCACGACTACACGCCCTTCGCGTCACTCGGGCCGGACTACGCGGCCAACTGCGTCTCCTGTCTGTCGCCGGCCAAGAGTTTCAACATCGCCGCCTGCTGCTCAGCCTTCACCGTCATCGCCGACGACCGCCGCCGCAAGGCGTTCCAGGCCGAGAACAGCCGCCTGACGGTCAACAAGAACAACGCCTTCGCCAGTGTCGCCATGCTCGCCGCCTACCGCGACGGTGGGCCATGGCTGGACGCGGTCCTGGCGTATCTCGAGAAAAACCTGGCCCTGGTCGCGGATCGCCTGAAGGATATTCCCGGCGTCGCGTTGATCGCGCCGGAAGGCACGTTTCTGACGTGGCTGGATTTCAGGGCGCTGCGCTCGCGGCTCGATGATCCGACGGCCTTTCTCCGCGACAAGGCGGGCTGGGCGGTCACCCGGGGGCCGGCGTTCGGCGCCGAAGGGGTGGGCTTCGCAAGGGTCAATATCGCTTGCCCGCGCGCCCGGCTCGACGCGGCGCTCGATACGCTCGGCGCGGCTGTTCGCGCGTTGTAGAGAGACCGGCCGCCGCGTCGAGCAAGACCCGGCTTCGCTTGACTTGACGGAGGCCGCGCCATAGATTTCGGCGCGCCCGGCGGACCGCCGTATCGGTGGTTCGCGGAGGTCGCCGGCTCGCCCCTTCGCGGGCTGGCGTTTTCGTGTTGGAGCCGACGACTTCATGTTCGATTCCCTGACCAGCCGCCTCGGCGCGGTGTTCGACCGCCTGACGCGGCGCGGCGCCTTGAGCGAGAGCGACATCGTCCAGGCCATGCGCGAGGTCCGGGTCGCGCTCCTGGAAGCCGACGTCGCCTTGCCGGTGGTCAAGCAGTTGGTCGAGGCGGTCAAGGCGCGGGCGCTCGGGGCGGAGGTGCTGAAAAGCGTCACCCCCGGCCAGATGGTGGTCAAGATCGTCCACGACCAACTGGTCGAGATGCTGGGCGCGGCGGCCGAGATCGACCTCGCCGCGACCCCGCCGGCGCCGATCATGCTGGTCGGCCTGCAAGGCTCGGGCAAGACCACCACCAGCGCCAAGCTCGCGCTTCGCCTGACGAACCGGGTCAAGAAGAAGGTCCTGATGGCCTCGCTCGACGTGCGCCGGCCGGCGGCCCAGGAACAGCTCGCCGTGCTCGGCGACCAGGCCGGGATCGCGACGCTTGCGATCGTTCCCGGTCAGGCGCCGGTGGCGATCGCGCGCCGGGCGCTGGAGGTCGGCCGCCTGGAAGGCTACGACGTGGTCCTGCTCGATACCGCCGGGCGGCTCCACATCGACGAAGCCTTGATGGACGAGGTGGTGGCGGTGCGCGACGCCGCCCGCCCGGTCGAGACCCTGCTGGTCGCCGACGCCCTGACCGGCCAGGACGCGGTCAACGTCGCCACCGCCTTCGACCAGCGGGTTGGGATCACCGGCATCGTCCTGACTCGGGTCGACGGCGACGGGCGCGGCGGCGCGGCGCTCAGCATGCGCGCGGTCACCGGCCGGCCGATCAAGCTGATCGGCGTCGGCGAGAAGCTCGACGCGCTGGAGGCCTTCCATCCCAACCGTATCGCCTCGCGCATCCTCGGCATGGGCGACGTGGTGTCGCTGGTCGAGAAGGCGGCCGAGACCATCGACCGCGAGGAAGCCGAGAAGCTGACCCGCAAGATGATGAAGGGCGCCTTCG
>Ga0114931_10002716_pt1 | contig 22486 bp, 28 predicted proteins | sample 2SBtaG_FD_89579 | JGI IMG/M metagenome (GOLD analysis project Ga0114931, IMG submission 89579) | Deep subsurface microbial communities from Kolumbo volcano to uncover new lineages of life (NeLLi) - 2SBTROV14_V59a metaG | ecosystem: Environmental > Aquatic > Marine > Volcanic | place: Kolumbo... | reverse complement strand
GCTTCGCTTCTATTGTGATTTTCACCATTACACGTTCACTCACTTCGTTCTTTCGGTGGTCATCTAAAATTTCGTTGAAATTCTTATCTGACCTTCAAATCCCTCTAGGCGCTTCGCTTCTATCGTGATTTGACCCTCTTTGAGGTGTTCAAACATACCTCGTATGTTCTCAGCGCAATTTGAAAGAAATTGCTGCATTAAATTTATACAAAGTAGAAATTTAACTTCAAATCCCTTTAGGCGCTTATTTATCAATTAATAGAATTTTTTAGAAAATTTAGTTGAATATTTTTCTTGTTAGTGTTTAATATTAATAAAAATAGTAAATAGAGAAAATTTTTTTTATTCTCTCATAGCAAGCACTTGGTCTTTGTAAGCCTGTTCAACTAAGATTCTTAATTTAGGCAAATCTTGTATTCGTAAGTTTTGAGTATGTTGCCATTCGTCTTTTTCATCTTTATACGCTCTTTGAAAACTAAAAGAAGAAAGTTTCATATTATCTTTTCCTTCGTTTTCCCAGAGACTCAATGAAAGAGCTCCTGCTTTGTATACTTTTTCTGGTTTATTGTTTTGTGTCATAGCAGGATAAAATAATTCTTCATTTAATAAAAAATTTAAGTTGAGTTTTTTCAAAATAGTTTTAAATAAGTGTCTGTTTTTTTCTTTTTGTGTCAAAAATTCAATTAAGAGATGAACAAATAAGAATTTTGGAGAATAAAAATTCAATGCAAGAACAAAGAATCCAAGCATTATTTCAATTAATGAATATTGCAGATAGCACATCTCTTAGTGCAATATATAAAACTTTAAAAAACGACCCTTGTGAAATTGTAAGACATGAAGCAGCATTTGTTTTAGGAGAAACAGCATCTAGAGAATCTATTATAAATTTAAAAACCGCTGTAATTGAAGACCTCTCTGTAATTGTTAAACATGAGGGTTTGCTTGCTTTGGGAACTATTGCAAATAAAGAGGTGATTCCTTTTTTAGAAGAGCAAAAAAAATCAAGAATTTCATTGATAAGAGAATCTGCTAAAATAGCTCTTGAAAGAATTAATTACTTCCCAAAACCCTATAGAGGTCCAGAGGAATTTAAACATTTAAAATAGTTAGATTTTTTTTATTAATTTAATATCAAAACCTTCTTTTTTAAAAGAAAACTGTATTAAGTCTTTTTTTAAAATTTCATGGTCTTTGTAAGTTTCAAGAGCAGATAGTTTTTTTTTAAGTTTATTTTCATCTTCTATTTCTTTTTTTGTATATATATCAGTTTTACTCAAATAAATTAATATCTCTTTTTTTGTTTTTTGAATCTCTTTTAGGAGAGTTATTTGTTCAGTAATAGAATATCCACAAGACTCTGTTAAATCAAGTACAAAGATAATTTTTTTACAAAAGTCATTTATTATAATTAGTGCCTTTTTTTCAATATTATTGCTTATTTTTCGTCCTAAAAGGCCAGGGGTGTCAATTAATTGAACATGTTTATTTCCTTCTTGAGTTATGTATCCAAACATTAAACCTTTAGTTGTAAAAGGATAATTTTGTATTTCAACATTTGAACCTGAGAGTTTTTTTAGTAAGGTTGATTTGCCAACATTTGGAAACCCGGCTATTGCGATGGTATACAAGTCTTCAAATTTTGGTAATTGATTAATGAATTGTTTTGATATTGAAAGAACGTTAAAAGAGGAAGAGTATTTTTTGAAAGTTTTAGAGATCTTTCCTAAATATTTTTTGATTATATAGTCACAAGTCTTTTGAGTTTTAACATCTGTTATTTTTTGAATGGTTTTAGTTGTTAGAACATCGCACCCAAAGCAGATTGAGTCTATATTTTCAAGATTTTCTTCAATGCTATTAAAAGGAACATCAGAAGAGTCAATTAGTTTGATATAAATGTCTTCAAGGTGTTCTTTTTTTGGGAATTTTTCAATTATTTTTTTAAGATATTTATTTATTTTAACATTAAGAGTTTGGATTTTTATAATTTCAAGTTCTTTTCTTTTTCTTAGGTTGTACTCTTGTGCGGTTAGATTTTTATCTTTAGGGATTTTAGAATATTTTTTAGAAATCAATTGTTTTTGGGTTAGTGCCTTTTCTTGCATTGCGTTGATTGCACATTCAAGATAGAAATTACTTTTTTCAATTCGAGGAATTTTAAACATAGAATATTGAGTGGTATATATTTTAAGAAGCTTTGCTTATTGTTTTTATAGTTTGATTAAAAATAGTTAAAATTTTTGTTTATTTTTAAGTATTATTTAAAAGGTTATAGAAAGGTTTTTAAAGAAAAAAAGGAGATTTTAATTATGGCAGGATTTTCCGAGACTCCATTAATGGAGATAACTTTGAGACGGTATGAATCTCCACATTCTTTAAGTAAAAGAGAAACTTTAAAGAAAATATGTTTGTCGCTTGGGTTATTGCAACCAGGAGATTCAAGAGATATTATTGTGGATATTTTGTTTGTACTTGAAAAAGTTAAAAAAGATAAATTGGAACTTACAGCTGTTGAGATTAAAGATGAATTGTTAGATATTAGAAAAAAACATGGTTTGTCTTTGAATGGAACTGCAGATTCTAATATAGGCGACAATTGAAGAGATTAAGAGAGTTATTTTTGGTTCAAAAGGTTAAAAACAAGTATAGAATTTTTGAATTTATGGCACTTGAGGATATTTTTAACGAAAAGGTTAAAAAGATAATACTTGATTCAGTATTATTGAGAAATGAAGATTATTTCAAATATTATAAAAGGTATGAGAAAAAAAATGATAAAAAGAAGTAGTTTAGTTATTATATTGGTATTATTAGGTGTCGTTTTTAGTTCGTGTTCGCTTGGAAGTAATGATACAAAGGTGAGTGGATTTAGTATAGGTAGAGGTTCTTCTTCTAGTGGGGGTTCTGGGGTTGATCTGGAATTTGCAGAAGGAAATCCTACTTCTGAGATGTTTAAAGCACAACCATATACTTTTGCTTTTGTTTTTAAAAACAATCAAGAACATGAAATTAATGATTTAGAGATTAGACCAAAAGGATTTGATTATTCTTATGTACAAGGTTTGTTTACTTCACATGTTGTTCAGAAAATTCCTAAAGCAACAAAACAAACGGGTCCTGGAATTTATGCAGGTTTGGTTGTTCAAGGGGTTAGAGTTGATGGATTTGTTGGTGATTATCAATTTAATCCTGTGTTTGATTATTGTTATAGTGCAAAAACACAATTTAGGGAGCAAATCTGTGTTCCTTCTATAGAAAATAAATGTGATACTAAAATTGATACTTCCACTACTCAAAATGGGCCCTTGTCAGTTAATATAGATCATGTTAATTCTCTTGCTAATGATGTTAGGGTTGATTTTACTGTGAATAACAAGGGATCTGGGAAGATAGTTAATACATGTTTTAATACAAAAGAATATGCGAATGCTTATACGTTGTCTTCTGTGAAGCTTGGTTCTGCAACAGGAAATTGCGAGGCTATTTCGGGATATCAAATTCTTAATGGTCAATCAAAGTTTTATTGTACTTTCCAGAGAACTTCAGAGGATTCTTATGCATCACAGTTGGTAGTTGTGTTGGATTACAAGTATGAACAAGAAATGCAAAAGAAGATTGTTGTTCGAGATTTGACTCAAGGCTATAATTGATTATTTTTATTCTTTTTATCCCAGTGGGGATATTTGTATATATGTAGTATTTTTCTTCCCCCAAGTTAAGTGCAAATATTTTTAAACGACTTTTATGACAGAATTGTATGTTAAAGAAGTTAATTAGGTTTCTTATAGTCGTTATGTTGTTAGTTGGAGTAGTGGGGAGTGTTTTTGGGGAGGAGAAAACGGCAGTGATAAGTCATGAGGACTATGGACAAAAACCTGTTTTAAAATTTGAAATAGATAGTGGGCATTCTATTTTGCCAAATAAACATTATATTTTGATGAAAAATCCAGGAGGTGAATACAGATTGTACGAAGAAACAGGATTCTTTAATAAAAAGGCAACAGATGTAACAGAGAGGTTTTTTTCTAAAAATAATATTAATAGAGTAACTGATGCAAAGACACCAATTCCAATTTTAAAAGATTTGAAGAATGGTGGCAATACCTTAAAGAATATTAAAATGAAGGATGATAAATTTAGAGAAAGTGTGAGTTTAGATTTAGAATTAGAAGATGGTAAACTAAGTGCAACAGAAGAGAGTGTTACCAAGTTTGAGAAATCTGCAGAAGCTATAGTTAGGGAATGGAATAAGGTAGAGTCTTCCGCTACTGTCGAGAGAACTTCCGAGCCACCAGAGTCCAGATTACAATCCCAAGACAGTAAAACAGCAGCTCCCACGGCACTCCCTGGTTCCGCTGTTACTCCCAATACCGCATCCGGAGCTCCTGTTGATGTCTCCACTGCCACAACCTCCGCTCCCGCCCCCTCCCCTCCCCCTGCACCTCCAACTCCCACAGATCTAAAGGAGGTGGGTTATGACAGTACAAAGAACGTTTTTTTTGTTAAAGAAGATAAGAAGACGATAACTTGGACACCAGAAGAGCTTTTGGATTTAAGGACAGGAGGTAGTGGGATAATTACACCGCTGGGGGTTTCGGAGGAGAGTTTATTAAATACTCAAGATGTGGCATCAGAAATACTTTCAGAAGATCCTGAAAAATTGTATAATATTAAAAAAAATAATCCTACTTTATACAATAAAATCATACCTAATCCTAATAAAAACAGATTAGAATATTATGTAGATGGACGAGGAGATTTTCCACAAAATTTTAAAACCGAATATGCACAGTATCAAGAACTGTTACAAGAAAAAGGAACAGATTTATCCCCTGAAGCATATGGTGAATTAATTAGATTAGCAAATGAGGCCGATGTTAAACCAGAAGAGAAAAAAAAATATGAAGCAGCAATAAAAAAGGCAAAAGACCCATTACTTTTATTAACAGTTTTAAAAGGAGAAGAACAAAAGCAGTTTTCTCAAGGATTACAGTGTAAAGGGAGTGGTTTTATTAGTAGTATGGCATGTGCATTAAAACCAACGAGAGACGAGAACAAATTAGTTGATGAAAAAGCTGTTGAAATTTTAAATAAAGTTCAAAAATCGTATGGGGATAAGTTAAAAGAAAAGAAGAAAGAATGTGCGGAAAAAAAGAGCACTTGTCCTGGAGTTGAGGAGTATAATAAATTAATAGATGATGAAATAGAAAAATTCAGTCAAAAATGTAAAACTTCAAAATGTGTAGGAGTTATAAACAAGCTAAAAGAGAAATTAGAACCACAAAAGAGAATAAATACAAACACACTCTTCGACATAGTCACAGCAATTACAAATCCTGATTATAACTCACTAAAAGCAGCAAAGCTTTTTGGTTTTGAGTCTAATTTTGATAATGTTCCTTCTTTTCTTAAAGAAGAGTTCCCATCACAAATATGTATTGCTAAAATAGAAGGATATCTTGATAAAGAAAGAAAGTCGTCAGGAGGTGTTACAAAATACGGTTGCTCAGAGACAAAAGATCCACATTTTGATTTTAATAGAGGTAGACTTTTAGATGGAGCAAATCCTAATTGTCTTCAAGTTTTAACAGACTTAAGAGCACAAAGAACAAGAACAACACCTGATGGAAAAACGGCTATATCATACTCTTATTTTCTTAAAGGGCCACAATATGGTAAAGTGTTCTATCTCTTAGCAATATCATACTCTCAAGGAGGTAAGATAAGAAAAGTTGCTATAGCAGATCCAAAAGAATTGAAAAATGGTTCTGTTGCAAAGGGTTTTGAAGAAATAAGCCTTCCAATAAATAAATCTTTAGGAACAATTAATGAGAACACCTTTCAAATAGGAATAGTCTCAGTTTTTGAAGATAAAAGGCCGTATATAACACTAACGTATCCGGTTGTCTTTATTGAAGATGGAGATTTTTATTACGATACAACTCAAACGACAGGAAATGTTCAGGGGAATTCTTTAGCAAGATCTCAACAAGGTGCATTACAACAAAGTTTAAATACGCAAGACATGTTACAATTATTTAACTAGCAATGGAAGAGAAAAGATTAATCATTGGTCTTGTTGAACAAGTAACACTTGAGAACAATAAAAAGTACAGGGCAAAAATAGATACTGGGGCAGATTCTTCCTCGATTGATAAAAGACTTGCACAATCTCTAGGAGATAAAAAGATAATTTCTCATAAGATAATTCGTTCTGCTTTAGGAAAACATAAAAGACCAACTATACTCTTAAAAGTTAAATTCCAAGGAATCATGTTTGAAGAGAAATTCACAATATCTGATAGAAGCAAACTTAAATATAAAATTTTAATTGGGCAAGATATATTAAAAAAAGAAGGTTTTTATATTAATCCTCACAAAATATATAAATCAACTAAGGAGGGTTCTTTACAAAAATGGGTTTGAGTATTGGTATAATTAGTTTGGGTTCAAAATCTTCACAAATGATATGGGAAGAAGCTAAGAAAATTTTTGATGACGCAGAACTAATAAATCTTAAAAAAATTGAAATTAGTGTTGGAACAAAAATTAAAGTTCTCTATGATGGGGAACCATTTAAAAAATATGATTGTTTGTTGATGAGAGGATCGTATAAATATGCATCTTTATTGTATGGATTAAGTGAAGTTTTCAAGGAGAAAACATTTATACCAATTGATCCTTATGCACATATTTTGGCACATAATAAATTTATGACACATCTTCTTTTTTCTTCAGATAAAAATCTAAAGATGCCAACAACTTATTTTGCTGCCCAAATTTCCGAGACTAAAAGATTTTTAAAAACTTTAAATTATCCAATTATATTAAAATTTCCCTCAGGAACACATGGAAAAGGTGTTGTTTTTTCTGAGAGTTATTATTCTGCTAATACTATGATAGATGCACTTGATGTTTTTAAACAGATGGTGATGGTTCAAGACCACATTAACATCAAATCAGATATTAGAGTGATTGTTGCAGGAGAGAAAATAATCGGTTCAATGAGAAGAATTGCTAATAAAGACGAAATTAGGGCAAATGCACATCAAGGAGGAAAAGCAGAACCCTATATAGTTTCTCCTGAAGTTAAAATGATGTGCTTGAGAGCATCAAAAACAATAAAAGCAAATATTTGTGCAATCGATATAATTGAGTCGGAGTATGGCCCTTTAATTTTGGAAGTTAACACCTCTCCAGGTTTGCAAAAAATAACAGAAGTTACAAGAAAAAATATTGCAAAAGAGATGGTTGAATATATGTTTGAAGAAACTAAAAAATTAAAAGAAGCAGATCAAAAGATTAAGACGAAAGATTTAATGAGTGGTTTGGGAGTTGAAGAGATAGGCTCAAGAGAGTTTGAGGCAGAATTAAGAGTTAGAAATGATAAGATTGTACTACCTGAGTTTGTTTATAAGATGACATCTTTTAAAGAAGAAGAAAATGTCGTATTTAGAGTTTCAAAAAACAAAATAGAAATTATAAAAGAAGATTAATTTTTTTCTAATCCTTTTAGAGTGCCTGAGACTCTAGTTACTTTAAACTCAATTTTTTCTCTATTTACATTTTCAATTAAGTCTAAGGCAGCAATTATTTTGTCTTTTAATTTTGTAGAGACCTTTATTACTAAAGTTTGATTTTTAAAATCGAATCTCTCTCTAAGTAACCAAGTTCCAGCTTTTGAATATTCAAAAACTCCAACATAATAAATTAATTTTTTTGGAAGTTCTTCTGAGAGTTCTTTAAAGTCGAATTTTTTTTTTGATATTATTTTAACTTTTAAAAATCTTTTTTTAAGACGAAGTGTAGGACTTAATCTTTTTATTTTATTGTCTTTGTTAACCATTTTAAATTTAATATGCACATAGGAAAAGAAATGAATTCGAAGTTTGAAAATTTTGATTCATAACTTAGTTTAGTATATTAAAAGAAGCATGGAATTAAAAATTTATCTTTTTTTGATTTTTCTTTCTTTCTTTCTTTACGAATAAGGAAAAGAAATACTTTATAAAGATATATTATATAGGAAAATATATGAATGAACTTAAATATGTGAAAATAAAAGGTCATGATTTTTTATATTTTGTTTTTTTTTCGGGAGTTTTAGCTTTACTTTTTTCAATAACGTTTTTCAGGTTTGGAGATGGTTTGTCTTTTATTGAATCATTTTTTTCTTTTTTTCTTTTTTTATTTGTTCTTTTGTATGTTAGATTTCTGGTTATGAAAACAGTTGGTATTTTTAATGCTCTTGATTTAAATATAGAAGATATGTATTTTGATAGATACTGGATTCATGAATGGAACAGACTTTCATATTGGTTTGGTTCTAAAACAACAGATTCGTGGGTATCAGGAATTACAAGTTTTGCAGTTAGAAAGAAGAATGACAATTTCAAAGGAATACCTATGACAATATTTAGTATCGTGATTTATATTTTAACTTTAGGGTTTGTTATTTTCCCTAATTTGTGGAAATACAAAACAAATAAAGTTTCGCACTTGCATTTAGGTAAAAGACAATTGTTTGAATATGGTTCTTCACTTTCAATGCTTCAAGTTATGGAAATAACAGATTGGAGATATTCAAAAGTTTTATTTAGTGGATTTTTTTATTATTTTATTACGGGAGTTATAATAAAACTTATTTTCTCAGGTTCCGAATTCGCTTTGTATCCTTGGTTTGTATTTGCTTTGTATTGGATAGCATTTGTTTCTATAATTCCTATATTTTCTTCGGAAGGATATGAACTGTGGAGTAGAAATTCTGTTGCGTGGCTTTGTGCATTTACAATAATTTTTTGGGGTATGCTTGCACTTTTGGTTTTTGAGAGTTTAGTTTATGTTTTTTGGGTAACTCTAATTAGTTTTTTATTAGTTCTTCTTGTGTTTTTTTGGAGGAGACTAGTAGGATGAATAAAACACAAATCAGTGTTCAAACTCTTTTTTTAATATTTATGTCCATATTAATGGTGGGAATTGTTGTCTTTGGTTTTCAGAAAATATTTCTTGTAGAAAAACATCTCTCTGAGCAAGAGAGAATAGAGATAAATCAGAACTTAAAACTTTAATAGATGCTTGTGAAGATCCGCTGAGTAAAGGAAATGTTAAAGTCTATGAGTTGAAACACAAAGACATAAATGGTGTGTGTATTGTGGGAGATGATTTGTCTTCGAGATCAGAATTAAATTCAATTGAGGATTTAAAAACAATTCATGAATCTGCAAATAATAGTGTTGTTTTAATGAAAACCTCATTTAGTGGTGATGGTAGTGTCTTACAGGATGTTCAAGTTATAGATAGTTTTGCTTTGGATTTTAAAGTTAAGACTTTTTGTTGGTTTGATCGAGAAAATAAAGGAAGTGTAGAGGTTAGCATTGCATGTTCATAGCATGAAAAAATACAAAAGTGTGTTACAGACAAGTAGAAATGTGAATCAATATCACAAAAGTGAATGAATTGAAAGTCCTGTAGGAGTATAAGAAGGCGGAACCGAGAGGTAGAAAGTAGAAAATATATAAGAAGAGATGGAAACCAATAAGAAATTTGAAGTGAAGCTTTTTTCTAAATCTTTTTAAATAAGTATGAAGTAGATATTAAAAATGGATGAGAGTAAAGTAAAGGAAGAAGCGAAAAAAATAATGGATTCGTTTATGAATTCTCTAGGAGAGATTGAATTAGAAGACAGTTTTGAGTTGTCTAGAGATTCGTGTTATAGAGAAGAAGGAAATGGAGAAGAACCTGATGAGGATTTTAGAACCCGGTTTTTTGCAAATGCACCAAATGTTAAGAGAGATTTTGTAATTTCACAGAAGGGGGCGTGGGTGTAGATGGGGAAAGCATCTAATAAGATAATAAAGAAGAAAGATAATAAAAATGTTTTGGGGATTGCAATTTTTTTATTAGTAATTATGGTTTTGTCTGTTGCGGGTTTTGCTCTATCGGGTTCTAGAAGTCACACTGGGTCTTCAGGAAACACACCAAATGAAGTTCCTTTTCAAGAATTTCAAGATAAAAATACAGGTAGACCATTTTGGGGAGCAATTAGAGGAGGAGAACAATTTATATTCTTGAATATAAGTGGTTTTTCGCAAAGAGAAGACATGGCAGAGTTGGCATTTAATATAAAACAACAAGAGATTATTAGTATTTATAAAACGAATGGATTTAATGATTCATCGGCTGACTTTTTAATTAGAAAGGCATTAAAAGGACTTAGAATTGATACAAACGACATTTATAATTTAGATTGTTCAAAACCTACTTTAGTTTTAGGTACAGTAAAAGAAGATAATAATTGTCTTTACTTTTTAGCCGAAGGGGATAATACATATAATAAGGCAAATGCATTGGTTTATTATTTAGTTCAAAAGTAGAGAATGGAGATTTGGTTTGTATATGCTCTTTTATCAGGGTTATTCGCAGGTCTTTATTCTTTTTTTTTGAAAGTTTCAGCAGAGAAGAACCACAATTCATCTTTAGTTACAACTTATTCAATGTTTGTATGTTCTGCAATGGGTTTGTTTTTTTTCTTATTTAATACAACAAATCTAAATCTTTTATTATTATTGTTTGTTGTGTCTTTTGCAAATGCATTTCTATATTTTATTGCAATAGTGACTAGAATTGAAAGTCTAAAAAATATTGATACAACAATTTATTTTCCAATTTCAAAAACTATTGGCCCTGTTTTGATGGTGTTTATTGGGATTTTGTTTTTTAGTGAAAAACTTATTTTTTTTGAATTTGTAGGAATTATGATTGGTGTTGTAGTTCCTTTACTTTTAATTCATAAGAAAGAAAATTCAAATCAAAAAAATATGAAAAAAGGACTTATTTTATTAGGTATTGGAATTGTCTTTGGCGTTTTGTCTTCTTCAATGTCTAAAGTAATTGTTGTAAATAATTTGAACATACTGCTTTTTTTATTTGTTTCATTTTTTTTTGGAGGACTTTTTTCTTTATTTAATTATAGAAGGAGTAAAAAGAAAAAAGTTAATAGAAGTGATAATATAAAATTAATAGGTATATTAAATGGGGTGATTTTATTCTTTTCAGCTTATTTTTTTACTAATTCTACAATCGGAAATTTGGGTGTTGTATATACAATAAATTCTTTTTCAATATTAGTTCCGATTATTCTTTCAATAATAATATATAAAGAAAATTTTAATACTAGAAAAGGACTTGCAATTGCTCTAACAATTGTATCTTTATATTTTTTACAATAAAGAAATATTTTTATTTTTTCTTAACTACTTTCTTTGTGGTTTTAGATGGTGAAGGTTTTGTAGTTTTAGTTGTTTTTGAACCCTTTTTATTTTTGAAATTCTCTTTCCCAGTACTCGGACTAATTGGTGTTGTATCAACTTTGCCTTGATGTATTTTCATCATAGTTTTACATTCAGGATATTTATTACACCCAAGAAATTCTCCGTAAAAACTTTTTCTTAGAACCATTTTTCCTTCTTTACAAACAGGACATGTCATTCCTTCTTCTTTAAACATTTTGTGTCCTATTTCTTTTTCTTCTTCTTTAGCCGTTTCATCATTTATACAAACTTTTTGTAATCTTCCTCCTTCACTTTTACCAGTTAGAATCCATATTTTTCCGTCTTTATCAACAGGTTCTCCTTCTACTTCCTTTATTATTGGGTTTTGAGGTGCTTTAAATATTGTTTTACATTCAGGATATTTATCACATGCAATGAATTTTTGTCTTGATTTTTTAGCTGTCTTTACAACTAAGGTTCCAACTTTACATACGGGGCACGGAGCAATTTTGCTTTGATTGAATGCTGCAAGTTTTGATGCTTCAGATAATTTTTTACCTAAATTTATTTCTTTTGATTTAATATCTTTTAGAATTTTTCCTAAATTTTCTTTGGCTTCATTAAGTATTGTTTGCGGTTCAACTTTTTCTTCTCTAATTTTTTTCATTTCCTCTTCAAAATGATTTGTCATGGTTTCATCTACAAGAGCAGGCACCTCAGCTGTCATCACATTATCCATTTTAAGACCCAATTCTGTAACTTTTATTGATTTGTCAATTATATAGCCTCTAAGTCTTAACTGCTCTAATATTTCCGCTCGTGTAGCTTTTGTTCCTAAATTTCTTTTTTCAAGTTCTTTGATGATTGAGGCATCAGTGTATCTTTTTGGGGGTGCGGTCTCTTTTAGGATTTCTTCAATTTTCTCATTTTCTATTGTTGTACCTTTATCTAATTGAGGTAATGTTATATTATCAAATTTCAAATATGGTTCATATAACAAATGCCATTGAGGGTCAATAGTTCTTGTTCCTTTAAGAACGAAAGTGTGTGAATTAATTTCAATAGTTATTGTTTGTGTTTCTCTGGTTGCTTCTTTTCCAAAGATTGCAAAAAATCTTTTTACAATTAAATCGTAGACTTTTGCTTCTTGGCCTTGAAGAGATTTTGGTATTTCTCCAGTAGGATGAATTGCAGGGTGAGCAGGGTCGGTTTTTATACCTTCATTAGGTTGAATATTAGGGTTTACTTCAAATACTAAGTCTACTTTTTCTTTGTATTTATGTTGTTTTGAGAGTTTTTTTAATTTGTCTTTTAAATCTAATTCTTTAGGAAGTTTTTGAGATGAAGTTCTAGGGTATGAAGTTACACCTTCAATATATAATTTTTGTGCAATTTCAAGTGTTCTTTTTGGTGAGAGTCCAAGTTGATTTGATGCTTCCATTTGTAGGGAAGTTAAATCAAAAGGGAAAGGAACTTTTTGTTTGAATTGTTTTGAGGAAATATCTGTTATAATCCCATTTTTACTTGTTGTTTCTTTTACAACTTTTTTTGAAAATTCCAAATCAAAGATTTTGCCTCTTTCAATTGATTTTTTCTCCTCTTCTTCTTCATTTTGTTTTAGCCTTCCTTTTGATTGTTTTTTTGCTAAATCAAGGGGGAGTTCGTATTGTGCTTGAATTTTAGTTTTTTGTGCGTGACCATTAAGATAGATCTCAGAATATGATTCAGGTTTGAATTTAGATATCTTTTTTTCTCTTTCAGCTAAGAAATGAAGTGTAGGTGCTTGGACTCTTCCAGTTGAGAGAGCTTTGAATCTGTTTGTTGCTTTTTTAATTGAGGTTGTAAAGGCTCTTGATAAATTAATACCATAATACCAATCTAGATGATGCCTCGTGTCTCCGGCTTTAGCTTGTCTCCATTCTAGATGTTTTTGTTTATTTTTGTATGCTTTTATTAATTCATCTTTTGTAAGAGTTGAGAATTTCATCCTGTTTGCATCTTTTTTTCCTAAGGTAAAACGAACAATGTTTAGTCCAATTACTTCTCCTTCAATATCAAAGTCTGAGGCGATAGTTATTTCATTTGCTTTTTTTCCTAATTTCTCTAAAAGCTTAATGTAATCTTTTGTATATGCTGAAGCCTTTGATATTTTATATGTTGGTTTCCATTGTGTTTCAAAGACAGGATATTCCCAACTCTCACCTCCTTTTTCACCTAGACTATACAAGTGCCCAACCGCTGATGCAACTCTAATTTCTTTATTATCATGGGTTAGTTCGTAGTAGTTTACATTATTTTCTCTTTTTTTATGGAGGGTTTTGTCTGAGAGAGCCTGAGCAATTTTTGTTGCTGCTTGAGGTTTTTCTGAGATTATTAATTCATATGACATAATAAGAATCCTTTCATATTTTTTATAAATGTTTAGTTAAATTTAATATAAATAAATCATAAGGCTATTAAATAGCCTCTTGTTCTTTAATAGTTAAATGCAAGACAACATAAAATTATTATTAAAAACATCATCAGAAATTACTACAGAGACAAGTTATAAGAAAGTTTTAATAAAATTTTCAAATGTAACAAAAAAAATTTTGAATGCACAAAGATGTAGTATATTTTTACATGACAAAAAAAATAAAGAATTATATACCTATATTGCACATGGAGTAAAAAGAATTCACATAAAAGAAAATAATGGGATTGTGGGGGCGTCTTTTTTGAATAATGAGATTCTTAATATTTCTAATGTTTATAATGATAAGAGATCTGATAGGAGTTTTGATAAAAAAAACAACTTCATAACAAAATCAATTTTGACACACCCACTAAGAACAAGAGAGGGGAAAGTTTTTGGTGTTTTTCAAGTTACAAATAAAATAGGACGAGAGTCTTTTACAAAAGAAGATTGTGAATTTTTAAGGTATATTTCAGGGTATGTGTCTGAAATATTAGAGAATCAAAAATTAAATAAAGACATAAGAAAAGCACAAGAAGAAATTATTTACAGGCTTTCATTCGTAACAAGATATAAAGACCCAGAAACACAAAATCATATAATTAGGGTTGGATTGTACTGTTCTGTTCTTGCTAAGGCTCTTGGTTGGAGCAGAAAAAAAGTAGAATTAATAAGACTTGCTGCACCAATGCATGACATAGGAAAGGTTGGAATTCCAGATAGAATATTACTTAAACCGACAACTTTAGATGATGAAGAGTGGAGTGTAATGAAAAAACACACAGAATATGGGCATAAAATATTAAAAGGAAGTACAAGCAAATTGATGAAAATTGCAGCACTAGTTGCACTTGAACATCATGAGAAGTGGAATGGAAAAGGATACCCTATGGGAAAGAAGAGAGAGGAAATTTCAATTTATGCAAGAATGCTTTCATTGGTTGATGTTTTTGATGCGTTAAGTTCTAAAAGACATTATAAAAATTCATGGCCAACTGAAGAGACATTATCATTAATTAAATCTGAGAGAGGAAAGCAATTTGACCCTCAACTTGTTGATTTGTTCTTGGAGAATCTTAATGAGATTTTAAAAATTAGAGAAAGGTATGGGGATTAGATAGTTTTATATAATGGACAATATTTGAAAAAAACATGGTTGACTTTTATCATTTTCCTACAATTAATTTTAATAAAAAAAGACAATTTTTGACAATTGCCTCTGGACCGGTTATAATCAATGACAAAAAAGAGTTTCTTTTACATAGGGCAGAGAGTACAAACAAATTTCAGTTTAGTGGAGGGAGATGGGATGATTCTAAGAGCCCAATTGATAATGCGATTTTTAGACCGTTTGAAGATTTAGGAGTTCATGTTGAAATTATAGGGGAGGTTGAACCTTTTGTGATTCAAGATAAAATTCAAAGAGAAGGAAAAGAAGAGATTTTAGTTTTAATACATTATTTAGCTAATATCAAAGAAGGTTCAAAACCTGTGAAAGGAAATTTTGGTTGGTTCAGTTCGAAGGAAATTATTGAGATGGAAAAAAGAAATGAACTTTCTTCTCCAAATATAAGTCTTGCGTGTGATTATTTTATTAATTTAAAGTAAGATATAAATTCCCTCTGTTCTGGAATGTGTCTAGAATTTTAAATCCTGCTTCTTTGCATAGTATTTTTATTTCTTCTGGTTCAAACATATAATAATATCTATCATATTTTTTATTGTCCATTGTAAATGTGACTTTTACTTTTTTTCTATTTTTATCTAAATACACAAATTTTCTTTTTTCTTCTTGGGTAATTGAAAAGTCTTTTGAGGGATGCCAATTAGAAAGAAGAATTTTTCCGTTCGGTTTTAGAACTCTTTTCATTTCTTTTAATGCTTTAATTTGAGATTCTTTTTCAAGTAAATGATGATGGGCTGCAATGCAAAGTATTACATCAAAAGAGGAATTTAAGAAGGGGAGGTTTATTAAATCTCCGATTTGTGTTTGAAATCCTTTACTTTTTGTAATATTTAGTTGGCCTGTTGAATAGTCATATCCAATAATATTTTTATTTTGAAAACCTTGTTTTTGAGCAAGTTGCAAAAATCTTCCAGTTCCACAACCTAAATCAAGCAGTTTTAGTTTCTCTTTTTTTTCTAAAGATTCTAAAAATACTTTTACAGGAGACCAAATATAAGACCTTTTAGAGTCCCACTCTTTAGAGATTTTATCATATGATTTTTTAGTTATTTTCTGATAATCTATCATTTTCTAGGAAGTATTGTTTAACTATTTCATAGGAAGGAGGATGTACTTTTTTTACTTCATTCACAATCTCCTCAAATTTATTAACTTTTTTAATATTAAATTCTTTTTTTATTCTATTTAAAGCTTCATCTTTTATTTCTAATATATAAACTGAAATGGTTTCACAAATTTCAGGAAAAAAAAATAGATTATAATAAACAATAGATTTGAAATCATTTTTTTCTAATTTAAAATCTTCATTTAATCTGTTATATACACTTTCTTTTAGAGAGTTATCTGTTTCTCTTAAAAATCCTCCAGAAATTTCAATGTATTTTTTCCAATCTCCATCATTTCTGTTTCTTAAGATAATTTTTTTATTATGTATAATTAACCCCATTGATGTAATTGAAATAGGAAGACTATTTTTTGATAATTCATACAAATCACTTTTAGTATTTCTAATTCCAACAACATCTTTAAAAGTAATTCCTCTAGAAAATCTAATTTTATTTTTTGATATTGATTCAAATCTTAAAAGATTACCATTATAGAATTTATGATTTTTATTATTCATGAATTTAATTGCGTTTTTCCATCCCTCTTCAAGTATTTCTTGTGATTTTGAGTCAGGAAAATATGTAGATTCAACTTCAAATAATTGTGGCTCATCTTTGAAAGTTATACTTTTAGTCATCCTTAGTTTTTTTGTTTACATACCATTCTAGTAGAGTTTTCAAATTGACAACATCTTCACGATTATATTTAACTAATAATCCTAGGGCTTTTTGATCACCAGAGATATATCTTCTCCAAAGCCTTACCGCTTCACGTCCATCAACGTCTGCAACTTCTTCGGGTCTGTTTATTCCAAGTTCTTTTTCAATTGCTTTAAGGCCTCCTTTTAGTCCAAATTCCTTTAACATAAATCTTAAATCTAAATGTTCACAATCATATTTTTCACAGAAATGGTGTTCAATAAATGGTAAATCAAATTGTTTTCCGTTAAATGTTACAATGATATCAAATTCCCTTAATTTTTGTCTTGCATCATGTAGGTTTTTCCCTTTGATAAATAGGTGCTGTTCTTCACCATCATAAATCCCTATGAGAGTTATTTCATCAGAGTAACGTGAGAGTCCAGTTGTTTCAATATCCACAAAAGCAACTCTTTTTTGTTCGACAAAATCGTCTCTAATGGTTGATAATGGGATCTCTGTTTGCATAACTTTTAATTTGTAAAATCTCTTTATAAGTTTTTTTAGTTTCTGGAAGGAGTCATAGAAAAAGAACTAATTTTTAATTGTTTTATTTTTTCTCTCTTCAAAAATATTTTCTATAAATTTATCAATTTCAATCTCGTATTGTTCATTTTTACCATTTACAATTTTTCTAGTTCTAACTGAGATGTTTTTGTTTTTTACATTTTCATCTCCAAGAACCAAAGTATAATTGGGTTTTTCTTCTTCTCTAGACTTTGCAATTTTCTTTCCAACTCCTTCACGTGAGAAATCTGTTGAGACTCTAAAGTTGTGTTCTTCTAGTTGTTTTTTAATATTTTCACAGTACTCAATATGTCTGTCTGCAACATTCATTATTTTAATTTGAGTTGGTGAGAGCCATAATGGGAATTTCCCTTCAAAATGTTCGATTATCATTCCCATAAATCTTTCAATAGAACCCAATACCGCTCTATGAATCATTACAGGCTGTTCTATGCCAGAGCTTTGAGTTTCAAATTTTAATTCAAATCTTTGTGGTAAATTAAAATCTAATTGAATTGTTGCGGTTTGCCAAATTCTTCCTAGGGTGTCTTTTAGTCTAAAATCAATTTTTGGTCCGTAAAATGCACCGTCGCCTTTGCATATTTGATATTTCTTACCACTATCTTTAATTGCTTGAGCAAGTGATTTTTCTGCCATATCCCAGAGTTCTATTGTTCCCAAAAAATCTTCTGGTCTTGTTGAGAGTTCTATATCATAAGGAATTTTAAACACATTTGAATAAACATAATCAACGAATTCTAAGAGGTCTGCAATTTCTTTTTCAACTTGTTGTAACGAACAAAAAATATGTGCATCATCTTGACAGAATTTTCTAACTCTTGTAAGTCCTGAAAGAGTTCCTGAAAGCTCATTTCTGTGAAGTGCCCCGAAGTCTGCGATTCTTAAAGGTAACTCTTTATAGGATCTAAATTCATTTTTAAAAATTAGACAATGTGAGGGACAATTCATGGGTTTTAGAGAGAATTCCTGTCCTTCAACATTAAGAACAAACATATCTTCTTTGTAGTGTTCCCAGTGACCTGAAATCTCCCATAATTTTTTGTTGAACATGTTAGGAGTCATTACTTCTTTGTATTCGTATTTTTTGTAAAGCTCTCTTATGAAATTTTGAAGTTCCCTATAAATGATATATCCTTTATCAAGGAAAAAAGTCATCCCTGGTGCAAATTCGTGTGTCATAAATAAACCTAATTGTTTTCCTATAACTCTATGGTCTCTTTTTTTTGCTTCTTCAAGTATTCTATAATATTCATCTAATTCAGTTTTTTTCCAGAATACAAAACCATAAACTCTACTTAATTGTTTGTTTTTTGAATCACCTCTCCAATATGCTTTAGTTATTTTGTCAAGTTTGAATGCTTTTATCATTCCTGTTCTTGGTAAGTGCGGGCCTCTGCATAAATCTGAAAAGTCTCCTTGTTTGTAAAATTTGAATTTATTTTCTTCGAGTGAGCCTTCATGTACTTCATCATCATTTAGATTTCCTTTTGTTATTGCTTCAATTATCTCTTGTTTGTATTTGTTGTTTTTGAAAAATTTTAGTGCCTCTTCTTTTGTTTTGTATTCTACATTGATTTGTAAATTTTCTTTTACAATTTTTTGCATTTCTAATTCTATTTTAGGTAAATTTTCTTCAGAGAGTTCATAATCAACATCATAGTAAAAACCATTTTCAATGGGAGGTCCTATTGTAATTAATGCTTTTGGATGAAGTCTTGTGATTGCTTGGGCAAAGATGTGCGCTGTTGTGTGTCTTAGAATTTCAAGAGATTCTTTGTTTTTTGAAGTTATAATTTCAACTTTATCACCATTTTTTAATTTTTGAGACAAGTCAACAAGTTTGTTGTTTATTTTTCCTGCTATTGCTTCTCTTGCAAGTCCAGAGGAAATAGAATTCGCTAAATCCAAGATTGTAGAGTTATCTTTTAGTTCTTTTTTACTTGAATCTGGAAGTTCAATTGTTATCATAAAAGTACTATATATAAGAGTTTTATAAACATTATGATTGATTTATATTTCTCCTCTGCTTATTTGCATATACACTATTAGAGTTGCGTATGCACCAGAGGGATAAATATGTTTTGGAGAATAATGTTCATTGTAAATAGATAGAGAAAACATATAATCTTTTATTTCTTGAAAAGAATTAAATTTATCTAAATCGTAGGTGAGAGTCTCATATATTATGTAGTCGTGAATGTATTTTGAATCTACCTTCAACAATTTAGTAATATATTAGGCAGTATCTTTTGTTAAATCTCTAGGATTAAACTGAAATATAGTGCTTTTGAGCTCTTTTAAAATTTTAATTGCTTTTCTTTCCCAATAAAACCGACTAATTCCAAGTGTTTTACTTGAGACGTATTTGATAGAGAGATTCTCATTTGTACTCGTTAGGTCATTAAAGATCTTTTCAAATAGGTATCTTGAACGTTTCATATGAAAACCTTCTGTAACAAGGGTTAATGTTATTTTATCAAGAGAATATTGAGTGATTAAATTTTTTATGAGGTCATGTGAGAATACCATATTTCCTAGCGTGTCTAATGCTTCTCCTTCTAAAATTAAGCATTTTTTTGGAACATTTTTTCCAAGTAAATATTCTTTCATATTTTGAGCTGAAGTTTTTTCAACAAAGAAGTTCCATCCTGATTTTCCAGTAATTATTATTTTTATATCATCCCAATTCTTATCAGGTAGACTATTAATGTCCTTGAGCATAGAATTTACTCTTGGTTTTAACCCACCCGTTAAAATAAGATATATGTGTTTCATAGCTAGAGATCATATCTAACTTTTATAAATTTATATTATAAAATTCAATAGCGTCATCTTTGGGTTTCCAATTTAAAGGATTTTCTAAATCATGAATTCTATATTTGTTTTTAGATACTCCAAATAGTGTTATGAATTTTTTGGGTAGGGTTCTAGTATTAATACATTTTTTAATTAATGAAACTAAATCTGGATGTGTAAGTCCAACAAAATAACAATCACCCCAAGGAGATTTTTTGGGTGCAACACCCCCATATCTTATACAAATTACTTCGAAGAATTTAGCGTATTTTCTTCCTTCATTTTCTAAGAAAACTTTATCTTTCCCATAAGGACTAATTGGGTTTGTTTTAGTAGTATTTGTTATTTTCTTATTATTTTTTCTTATAGTTTCAATGTCATGAACATGTACAGAGCTTGCCATTATAACTCTTTTAATTTTTAGTTCTTTTGCTAATTTGTATATATTAAATGACATTTGAAGGTTTTTAGGGTCTTTTTTATGATTTGACACATTTTCAGTAAAACAATTCCATGCCAGATGAATTATAGTATCACAACTAGATAGTTTTTGTTTAGTTTTTTGATAGTTAAGAATATTGTCATTAGGGAGGTCTAAAAGGACTAAAGAATATTTATTTTTAAGAGCTTTCGTAAGTATTTTTCCAATGTTTCCCTTGTAGCCTGTGATTGCAATTCGTTTCATTTTTTATTCTTAATTTCATTTAGTTTTTTTTGATAATATTTTCTTTGTGGATAAAATAGCCAAATAATAAAAGGAATAAAAATTAAAAAGGTATAAATTAACCAAAAAGATGCGTAAGAAATTGTAGTTTCAACCATGTTTTAATTTAATATTTTTACTTTTTAAATATATCATTAATGTTTACAACAGGTTTTGTGTGTCTTAGTATGTCATCTTGGCCTATTCTCGGACATGCAGTATTTACCCAGCATTTAACAAAGGGAAAGTTTTCCATTTCTGAGTCTAAAAAATTATCTCCAATAAAAAAGTAGAAGTTTTTGTCTCTGTACTGTTCTTCTAATTTGAGAGCTGTATCTTTGTATTCTTGGCCCCATTTTGTAGTCACAAAGACTCCTATGTTGTCTGAGGTGTGAAATTTAGCCAATGTTCCTTTTCTTTTTTTAAGATATTTTTCTATGTGTTTTTTACCAATTACTTCTGTGATTTGTTGCACTACGTTTGCAAGTATTACTGGTTTGATTTCTTCTTCGTATTCTTGGGCTAGAAGTAGAGCATTTGGATGAAAATACCCGTCTCCTATGTATATAAAACCATCAATTTTTGATAAATCTAATTTTAGTGCATCTTTGTATGAATCACACCCAAGCATTTGACCTTCCATTGATGTTCGTAGTGGTTGTGAAGTTTTTGTTGAATATCCTTCTTTTTCAATTATTTTTTTTATTTCTTCTAAATGTTCTTTAAATTGAATTGCACAGAATACTGCGAGGTTTGAGTTTTTTGGAAAGGTTTTTTTAAGAGTTGGGAGAAATGTTTTTGGAAGTTTAAATTCAATTTCATATTTTGCTTTTAAGAATGTTAGCTTCATTTTCGTGCCACCCACGAAAATGTAGAAATTTGTTTTGTATTTCTGAGCAAAATTTCAACCGTGTTTAAATTTAGTTTCATTTTTGTGTTAGTTTTAATTGCTCGTTTGATTTTTTTGTGATTTTCACAGTGTAACTTTTAAATGCCAAATCTGATTGTAATATTCTTTTAATTTCTCTCTCTCTTTCTGGGTCAAGACCATCTTCTCTAGCTTTTTCATAATCAATAGGGTATTCTTTATTAATTAATTCAATTCCAAAATTTACATTTTCGAGCAATAAGACAATTAATTCTCTATTATTTTCTGAAATTTTGATTAGGACATTCTCATTATCTATAGTTCCACAAAAATCAATTAATGCCTCTCCACCCAGATTTAATAATTCATTGTAAATTTTTTCTATTGTTTCTAATTTTTCATTAGAAGTTAGATATAAGAAAGTCCTAAAAGAAAAAATAAAATCAAAACGTTTGTTGTTAAAATCTTTTAAGGAAATGTCTGTAATTTTTTTTTGAACAAAATGGATGTATCTTTTTCTATCTATAAGCATCACATCTTCTTTATCTACGCCATAGTACTCTGAAAATCCATATTTTTCTTGTAACTCTTCTAAGACTCTTCCCCTTCCACAACCTAATTCTAAAACTCTTTTATTTTTACCTAATTTTTTCGTCCTATCTTTAAAAAATTCTTGAATTTGAGGTGATTCTAGACCTCTATCTCTTTCTATATTTTCACAATCATTCATTTCTCCCATTCCTACCACATCTCCTTTGTTTTTATGTATGGGGCGTGTCCCCATTGAACGCACAAATCAAAGTTTAATTGTTTGAGATGAAGTGGGACATCACAAGCCCCAAAACAAGGACCGAAATAAATAAAATATTGTG
>Ga0114931_10002715_pt1 | contig 22486 bp, 20 predicted proteins | sample 2SBtaG_FD_89579 | JGI IMG/M metagenome (GOLD analysis project Ga0114931, IMG submission 89579) | Deep subsurface microbial communities from Kolumbo volcano to uncover new lineages of life (NeLLi) - 2SBTROV14_V59a metaG | ecosystem: Environmental > Aquatic > Marine > Volcanic | place: Kolumbo... | reverse complement strand
CAGGACGTGGGGTCACGCTACTACACCTATGCATGGACCGCGGCGCTCACCGTGAAAGTCGCGGCAGCGGTTGGCACCGATGTCGTTCTCCTCGATCGCCCCAACCCACTCGGAGGCGTGCGGATCGAAGGCGCACCGCAGCGTCAAGGCTATCTCTCGTTTGTGGGGTTGTATCCGCTTGCCGTGCGTCATGGCCTCACGCTCGCGGAGATCATGCTCTTGGTCTGCGATTGTGAGCGCATCGATCGGGACGTCTTGCACGTCGTCTCCACAGATGGTTGGACGCGCTCGATGCAATGGCAGGACACTGGTCTTCCCTGGGTCATGCCGTCGCCCAACATGCCTACCGTGGAAACGGCCGTGGTGTATCCGGGGGGATGCCTGATCGAGGGCACTACGCTCTCGGAAGGGCGGGGGACGACGAGGCCATTCGAGCTTTGGGGTGCGCCCGGTTTGGATGTGGGCCCCGTCCTGGAGCTCGACCTTCATGGCGCCGTGCTGCGGCCTGTCGACTTCACGCCGGCATTTCACAAACATGCCGGCCAACGCTGTTCCGGCGTCCAAGTGCACGTCACCGACCCGTGGGTTTTTCGTCCTTATGAGGCTTACCTCCGGATGCTTGCGGCCGTGCTTCCCGCCATGCCGCTTGAAGAGCGCTGGCGGGCCGAGACATACGAGTTCGTCTCTGACCGTCCCGCCATCGACCTTCTTACGGGCGGTCCTGAGTTTCGCATCGCAGTCGACGAAGGCACGTCCATCGACGAGTTGCTTGCGCGACAAGCACGTCGTGCGGCCGAATTCGACGATCAGCGCCGCGCCGTGTGGCTCTACGAGAAGTGACGGAAGCCCGTATGGTCGATCTCGATTACGTGTCCGGCTCGATCCACGACCCCGACACGCGAGCCTTCGGTGATTTCGCCGATCTTCGTGCCCAGTGCATCGGCCTCGGGAGATTCCCGTGCGGTGAAGAGCAGCTCATAGTCTTCGCCGCCAGTGAGCGCGAGCACGACGGGATCCAGACGGAGCGCCTTACACGTGGTTCGGTAGCCAGGCGCGGTCGGGAGTGCAGCGGCATGCAAAGTGGCGCCGACGCCCGACGCGGTGCACAGATGTTGTAGGTCCTGTGCGCAGCCATCGGAGACGTCGACCGCTGCAGTGGCAAGATCGGCGAGCACCTTCGCTGCGTAGCCATGCATCGGGGGTCGTTTCCATCGCTCGACGAAGCTCGCCGCGTGGTCGAGATCGAGAGCGCCGGCCTGCAGGACCGCGAGTCCGAGCGCTGCACCGCCCAGAGTGCCCGTCACGTAGACCGAGTCGCCTGGGCGCGCACCAGTGCGGGTCACCGGTTCGGCGATGGGCCAGCCAAAGACGGTCGTCGTAACCGACAACGATGGGCCCTGGCTCAGATTGCCTCCGATGACGCGTGCTCCCGTGCTGCGCGCGGCTTCAGCGAGCCCTTCGATCAGCTCGCGGAAGTCTTCGTCGAGGAAGCTAGCTACAAGGGTGAGGGCGATCACGGATGCGCTCGGCATGGCGGCCATCGCCCAAATATCGCTTACTGCAGCGACCATCGCGCGGGATCCCTCCTCGCGGCACGAGATCAGCTCGCGTCGGAAGTGGACACCTTCGACCTGCGTGTCGACCGTAATGATGGTCGGCCGCTTGCCCAAGTCGATCACCGCGGCGTCGTCGCCAATGCCGACCACGACCTGGTTTGAGTCCCCGCCTAGGTCGAAACGGGTCTTGAGCCACTCAATCTTGGCGAACTCGTCACGCATGATCGTCGGCTGCGGGAAGCTTCACGGTGAAGACGCTGCCTTGTCCGAGCACGCTGGCCACTTCGATCTTTCCCCGGTGGCCGTCGACGAGCTGCTTGACGATCGAAAGCCCCAGGCCAGCACCGCCATGGGCTCGCGTCGTGCCAGCGTCGATCTGATAGAATGCGTCGAAAATCCGGGAGAGGTTCTCTTCAGGGATGCCCATACCGGTGTCCCGCACCGTCAGCACCACTGCCGGCCTGCTCGTCGCGAACAACGACGAGCCCAGCCCGCCTGAGGCAGCCTCGTCGAGATTCCCCGGTTCCGCGCGGAGGACTACCTCGCCCCCTTCGTGGGTGAACTTCATGGCGTTGTCCGCCAGATTGATCAGGATCTGCCGGAGTCGAACCGGGTCTCCCCAAATCCTCGGCGTGCCGTCGGCGATCTGGATGTCGAGCGCAACGCTGCGCCGGTTGGCGATGGGCACAATCGTAGAGCCAACGTCCGAGAGCAAGGTGCGCGCGTCGACCGGCTCGTTGTGTAGATCGAGATTTTTTGCTTCGAGGCGGCCGAGGTCGAGCAGGCTGCCGATCAAGCCCAGAAGTTGATCGGCTTTGCCGCGAATCGTTCTCAAGAGCTCTGCTTGAGCGTCATGGAGCGCGCCTGCAGCCCCGCTTTCCAGCATTTCGGCATAGCCGATGATCGACGTGAGTGGGGTCCGGAGCTCGTGACTCACGGTGGCCAGGAACGTGGACTTCAGCTGGTCGAGCTGCTTCAGCTCTTCGTAGGAGGTCTTCAGGGCCTCGTTCTTTGCAGCGAGCTCGCGATAGTTCTCGCGCACGCTGGCAACTTGCATCGTTGACGCGAGCTGCGCGCGATGACCCGAGAACACGAGCAGCTCGAGCACGCCTTTGAGATGAGTCGAGAGATCTTAGGCAATGTCTTCGCGTACCCGCGGCATCGCGTCGAAGTGCCGATGCGCCGTAGACACGTCGATCGCGTCGTCTACGGTACTGAGCGATGCAGGCGGCCCGTCTGTCTCGGCGGGCACGTACGGGCCCACGATGAAGCGACCAATGGGGCGGCCCTGATACGCAAGCGGAACGATTCGATAGACGGCACCCGTGAAGCAAGGATGCACGATGGTCCGCCCGTTCGGCTCCAGGTCTCGAACTACGCCGACTGTGTGTGCGCATGCACGCACGCCCTCGTTCAGGGTATTGAGGTAATTGCACAGTGGGCGGTCGCGATGCACGTCCGCAAGGAGATCGCCTTCATGGGAGATCACGCGCACGGGCAGCCCGAACAACGCAAAGAACGACTTCGACACCGACGTCACCGAATCGCGGCTCAGCACGTCTTCGAGACGCGTGACGTCTCCCATCAAGATGTCAGCAGCGTTGGTGTCGTCCTGCATCACCGCTCCCGTTTCCCCGGAGCGTGCTTCAGCTTCGATTCGATTTCGTTCATCAGCCGGACCGGGCTGAGCCCGAATTTCTTCTCCAGCTGGTGCTCCTGCTCGAGCTTGCTCCAGGTATCGTGGATCAATCCACGAAGTGTCTGCATGACGCCGTAGCCCCGCGTCGCGACGGCTTTGTAGACGGGCTCTCGGCTTTGCATGGCAATTGCCTCGAGCTCCTCGTCCGTGCGGATATCTTCCATATCACGTTTGTTGAATTGGATGATGATCGGGACCCGATTCGGGTCGATCCCGTTCTCCTCGAGATTGTTCTTGAGATTCAGGAAAGCCTCGCGGTTCGCGTCCGCCTCGCTGCGCTGCGAGTCCGCGATGAACGCGACGCCGTCGGTGCCCTGCAGGACCAGTCGGCGCGTTGCGTTGTGCATTACCTGCCCCGGAACCGTGAAAAGCTTCAGTCGAACCTTGAGATCGTTGCGCGAGCTCACGGTGATCGGGAGCATGTCGAAAAATAGAGTGCGATCGTTTTGTGTTTCGAGAGTCATGAGATCCCCACAGGCGTTCGACGTGCCGAGCCAGTGAATCGCCCGCAGGTTCGTGGTTTTCCCGCTGAGCGCCGGTCCATAGTAGACCAGCTTCACGGTGAGCTCCTTTGCGGCGAAATCTACTTGCATCCCACGTTGCGGCTCGGCTCACGAAGGCGGGACTACCGCCGCATCAAGAGCCAGATCCCCGTCCCCATCAACACCAACATCATAGTGAACGCTACCCAAGTGAGCTTCCTTTTGTGCGATAAGCCGCCTGGGGCAGAACGGGTGTCTGCTAGCTGCTGCGTCGCTAGGCCGATCAAGGTGTCGATCTGCTTCGCCGCGTCATCTCGCCGGGCCGGGTCGTATTCGCGGATCTGGCGGTACCGCTTGCCAGCTTCCGGGAGTCGATCGAGCGCGACGCACACGGCTATGAAGCGGCGATGTGCCTCTTGATTCCCCCACTCGGCTTCAACTCGGGCCCATGCTTCGTCTACTGGATCCACCCACTCGAAGAATAGCACGAGCGCAGCCAGACAAAACTGACGGAAAAGAGGTAAAAAAATGACAAAAATGCCCATTCCGCAAACATCGGGAACAGGGGACCCGGCTCCGGACGTTGACCGAGATGGGGCACGCTCTTCCCACCGCCGGTGCGTCTTCTGGCTCCCTATTGGATTTCCCCAAAAAACCTTTTGAATTCTGTCACTTGGGCTGCAGAAAGAAGTTGACATCAGAGGAGCTGGAGACTTAGTTTCCAGCCTTAGTGGGAGCTTGTGGGATCAAGTGCCAATCGGCTGCCAACTAAGACGAGAGGGCTAGGTTGTTCCGAGGACGCTACGAGCACAGCATCGATGCCAAGGGGCGCACCTCCGTCCCGTCCCGCTTCCGCGAGGTGATGACGGCGCAGGGGGACGCGAAGCTGGTGCTCACGACCGGATTGGACACCTGTCTCGTGGCATATCCGATGGCGGAATGGCTTGCGTTTGAGCAGCGGCTTTCCGAGCTCCCGCGGTTCGACGCGGATGTGGTCATGCTCAAGCGCATCTACGTGTCTGGCGCGGTCGAGTGTGAGGTCGACAAGGTCGGCCGGCTGCTGATTCCTGCGCCGCTCCGAAAGCACGCTCATCTGCGGCGCGACGCGCTTTGGGCCGGCATGGGAAGCTACATCGAGCTCTGGGCGAAAGAGCGCTTCGAAGACCTCCGCAAGGGCGTCCTCGGTGACGAGGAACGCCGTTTGGAGATCGCTAGACGGCTCGCGGAGCTCGGCCTGTGAACGCGTTCGAGCATACCCCCGTCCTGCTCGACGAAGTTCTAGAGCTGCTCGCGCCGGCAGCAGGCGGCGTCTATGCGGACGTGACGGTCGGTGGCGGAGGGCACGCCCGAGCGATTTTGGAGCGAAGCGCGCCGGATGGTCGCTTGATCGGCACCGATCGCGATCCCGGCGCGCTCGAAGCCGCGGGCGCAGCGCTCGCCGAATTTGGTCATCGCGTCACGCTTCGTAAGGCGCGCATCCGTGATCTTCGGGAGGTTCTGACCTCGCTTGGCATCGAGCACGTCAATGGCATCGTTGCCGACCTCGGGGTCAGCTCGGCTCAGCTCGATCGGCCGGAGCGCGGGTTTTCGTTGGCAAAAGAGGGCCCAATCGACATGCGAATGGACCCGACCCAAGGCGAGAGTGCACTCGACCTGATTGCGGGCAGCGACGCGGAAGAGCTTGCCAATGTGATCTACCAATATGGCGAGGAACGTCACTCGCGGAAAATCGCGCGCTCATTGCGGCGCGCATACGAGGAGGGGGAGCTCGAAACGACTGCCGATCTCAGGCGTGCAGTGCATCGCGCCACTGGACCCCGCCGCAGGCGCATCGATCCGTCAACCAAGACCTTTCAAGCCCTTCGCATCGCGGTCAACGAAGAGCTCAGTGAGCTCGAAGCATTGATCGACCAGCTCCCGAGTGTCCTCGGAATCGGCGGCATCGTCGTAGTGATCAGCTTTCACTCCCTCGAGGATCGCATGGTGAAGCATGCTTTCCGCGATAGAGAGCATCTGCATCCGCTGACCAAGCGTCCAATCGTTGCCTCCGAGCAGGAGCGTGAACGCAATCCGAGGTCGCGCAGCGCCAAGCTTCGAGCGGCGCGCCGCATGGAGGTCGCCGCGTGAAGGGTCGCTTTCTACCGCTGTGGTGCGTCGCGGTCCTGGCAACAGCAGCAGCGTTCGTCGTTCACCTGTCCATCCGCTTCGAGACCGTCCGCCTCGGATATGAGGTGAGCGAGGAGCGAGGGCGGCAAAGTGAGCTCCTTCAAGATCGTCGCCTTCTCTCGATCGAAGCGGCCACACTGCGACAAAGTGGCCGCATCGAGACGATCGCGCGTGGCAGTCTCGGGATGGAGGTCGCTAAGCCGACCCGCATCGTGACCATGACGGAGAAGCAGACCCGCAAGGCGGCGGGGAGGGTACGGTGAAGAACCGGCGTTGGCGGTGGTTTCGGGCGCGGGTCGCGCTGCTCGGCGTGTGCGTGATGACCGTGGCGGCGCTGGTCGTCGTGCGTGCCTTCCACCTCCAGGTGGCAACAGGGGATGAGCTGCGCGAGATGGCCGAAGGGCAACATCTGCGCGAGATTCGAGTCTCCCCACGACGCGGCGCGATTTACGACCGCGACGGCGCCGAGCTCGCGGTCAGTGTGGATGTCGAAAGTGTCTACGCCAATCCGCGCCGCCTCAAGGCGATGGAGCAAGATCCTCGAACCGTTGCACGGCGGATCGCGAGAATTCTCGACGTCGACCCAAAGCGACTAGTGAAGCGACTGGGCGCCGATCGCTATTTCGTGTGGATCGAACGCCAGGTGACGCCGCGCCAAGCCGCACGCATTCGAAAACTCGACATTCCGGGCATCGAGCTGACCACCGAAGCGCGTCGCTACTACCCGAACCGACACCTCGCTGCTCATCTATTGGGCTTTGCCAACATCGACGGGAAAGGCATCGAGGGCATCGAGCTTGCCTATGAAGACCGGCTTCGTGGCTCGGATCGACGTGTCGAAGCGATCCACGATCGTCGTGGCCATGTCGTCTTTGCCGATGGCATGGAGGATGACCAGTCGATGCAAGGGCAAAGCGTCGTCCTGACGATCGACAAGGCGATCCAGCACAGCGCAGAGCAAGAGTTGGCGTTGGGCGTGCGTACGTTCGAGGCGCGCGGCGGGAGCGTGGTAGTCATGGACCCATCGACCGGTGAGATCCTCGCGTTGGCGAATTACCCGCCCTTCAACCCGAACGAACCGTCCAAATACCCGGCTGCAAACCGTCGCAACCGAGCTGTGGTCGATCGCTTCGAGCCGGGCTCCACCATCAAACCGTTCACTGTTGCCGCCGCTTTGACAGCCGGGGCGATCACGCCCAACCAATCGATCAACTGTGAGAATGGGGTCACGCGCATCGGTGGGCGGATGGTTCACGATGCGCACCCGTACGAATGGCTGACCCCTACACAGATTCTTGCCTACTCGAGTAATATAGGCGCGGCGAAAATCGCGCTGGAGCTCGGCAAGAAGGGTCTATACAGGGCGCTTCGGCGTTTTGGATTTGGCGAGCCCACGGGTATCGGTGTGCCAGGTGAAGCTGCTGGCATTCTGCGTCACTACCGCCACTGGTACGAGATCGATACGGTCACCACGGCCTTTGGCCAGGGTATGAGCGTCACGAACGTCCAGCTGGCTACGGCGATGAGCGCCATCGCCAACGGGGGACGTTTGATGCAACCGATTCTGGTGCGCCGAATGATCGACGGGCACGGCGCAACGGTCGAAGAGAGCAAGCCTCGAGTTCGGCGTCATGTGGTTCCGCGCCGCATTGCCAAGCTCGTGGGACAAATGCTCACCGCGGTGACGGAGCCTGGCGGCACCGCGATTGAAGCCGCGGTCGACGGCTATCTCGTTGCAGGCAAGACCGGCACGGCGCAAAAAGCGGACTACGTCCACGGCGGTTACGCCAAGGGCAAGTGGCTGGCGTCATTTGTTGGATTCGCGCCTGCGGACCGACCTGCGGTGGTGATTTCCGTCGTAATCGATGAGCCCGTGATCGCCCACTACGGCGGGACGGTGGCGGGTCCCATCTTCCGCCGCATTACCGAAGTCACGCTACGCCACATGGGAATCGCGCCTGAAGGCAGGCAAGTGGTTCTCGCGAAGAAGAAGAAGCAACGAATCCCCGTGGCAGCGCCTGCTGTCGGAGAGGAAGCCGTCGAACAAGGGCAGAGCGCCGTTCCCGACGTTCGGTCGCTTCCGTTGCGGCAGGCCGTCATCAGGCTCCACGCGCAATCGTTGATCCCGGAGGTCAAAGGTTTTGGGGTCGTGATTGCACAAGACCCCTCACCTGGAAAAGCGGTTTCCCACGGAGCCGTGGTGCGCATCCAGCTCGAGCGACGGCGCTTCGATGGCGATGACGCGGCTCGAAGAGGAACATCGAAGACGCTTGCGGCTGCGATGTCTCGGAGGGCTCATGTCCCCTGAACCGAGAGAAGGCATGACGCTCGAACAACTTCAGGATGCTGGTGTCGCCGGTCGGATCGTGGGTTCGGCGACGCAGCTCGTGAACGGCGTGCAGCACGACTCTCGACGGGCGAGGAACGGAGATCTGTTCGTTGCGGTGCCCGGGGCAATCGAGGACGGAGCGCGTTTTGTTGGCGATGCGCTGGCGAGCGGCGCTGTTGCCGTGATGGCGGAGCGGGAGCTGCCCTTCGATGTTGCACAGTTAATCGTGCTCGACGCGCGCTTAGGGCTAGGGCGCGCGGCCGAGCTCGTATACGGGGCGCCGACCAGCACCCTTCGTACCGTCGGGATCACGGGCACCAATGGCAAGACGACTACGGCCTATCTCCTGAAGCAGGCGATCGAAAGCGTGTCCGCCGTGCCCGCGCTGGTCGGCACGACGGGACTCATCGCCACGGGTTCAACGCGTCCGTCGCTGCACACGACGCCCGAAGGCGACGACATCTCGCGATTCGCGCGACGAGCGGTCGACGGTGGGGCGACGCACCTGGTGCTGGAGGTGTCGAGTCATGGCCTTGCGATGCATCGGGTCGATGCCATCGACTTCGAAGTTGCCGCCTTTACGAATCTCTCTCGGGATCACCTGGACTTCCACCAGAGCATGAGACGCTACGGCGAAGCGAAAGCGCGCCTATTCACCGAGCTCGGTCCTAAACACGCGGTCATCCACGTCGATGACCCCTTTGGAGCCGAGCTCGCAGCGCGCCTGCCCGTCCCTGTTCTCCGTTGCTCGCGTTGCCCGGAGAGCGATGCACAGATCGTCATGACCCGATGGTCGGCAACGCGTGCCGGGGTCCGCGCCGAGGTCGAAACGCCATCGGGTGCAGTCGAGCTGCGCAGCCCCCTGCTCGGCGAGCACAACCTGGAGAACCTTCTCGTTGCGCTGGGTTGCGCGTATGCGCTCGACCTGGACTTGAACATCGTCGTGAAGTCTTGGGAGTCCGCGGAAGGAAGCCCTGGCAGGCTCGAACGGATCGCACACCCACTGGATGTCGCCGTGCTGGTCGACTACGCACATACTCCCGACGCGCTGAGACGGGTCCTCCAAACGATGCGCGCCGTTACGCCGAATCGGCTGATCGTCGTGTTTGGCGCCGGTGGTGATCGCGACAAGGGGAAGCGGCCGAAAATGGGCCGCGTGGGCGCCCAAAGCGCCGACCTCTGCGTGCTGACGAGCGACAACCCAAGGAGCGAAGACCCGCAACGTATCCTCGAAGAAGTCGAAGCAGGGGCCAAGCAGGCGGGCAGCAGGCGCATCGAAGCCAGCGAGCTTGCGCGCGCGGATCATGGCTATTGCACGGTGATCGATCGCAAAGAGGCGATCGCGGCCGCCATCGGAGCTGCCCGCGTCGGAGACACGGTGCTCCTGGCCGGCAAGGGCCACGAAACGCATCAGATCATCGGAACGGAGCGAACGCACTTCGACGACCGTGAAGAAGCGCGCATTGCGATCGCTAGCGTGGTCCAGAGGGCATGATGGCTACCCCGATCCCGGTCAACCGAGCCCAGTTTCACCGAGACGACGTGCTCTCGGCAACGCAAGGCAGCACGAAGGGGCCTTCGTGGGACAGGGTATCCGGCGTGGTGACGGACTCTCGTGCGATCCAGCCCGGCAACTTATTCGTGGCGCTTCGAGGTGAGCGATTCGATGGGCACGACTTCGCGGCGCAGGCCGCGGATGCCGGCGCTGTCGCCGTGATGATAGAGCGTGGATCCGCGCTTCCCGACCACGTCAGTGTAGTGGAAGTGGACGATACGCTGCGCGCACTCGGTGATCTCGCGGGCGCCTATCGTAGTGCCTGGAATGCCAAGGTGATCGGCATCACGGGATCCGTCGGCAAGACGACAACCAAAGACCTGACGGCTGCTGCGCTGCGCTCAGCCGGCTGCCGAGTAATGAAGACCACGGGCAACCTCAACAATCGCATCGGCGTTCCGATGACGCTCTTCCAACTCGACGCAACGGTTGACACTGCGGTCATCGAGATGGGAACCAGCGAGCCTGGAGAGATCGCAAGCTTGGCCGAGATTGCCACGCCTGACGTTGGCCTCGTCACGCGCGCGAGCCTGGCACATACCGAGGGCTTCGGTTCGGTGGAAGCCGTGGCCGACGAGAAGGTCTCGCTGTTGCAGGCGCTTGCGCAGGACGCTGTAGCGATCGCTTATGGTGACGACGCGCCGCTCAAGAAGCGCGCGTCGGTGGTGCGCGCCAAGCGCAAGCTCTTCTACGGCGAGACCGCGCGCAACGACGTGCGCGTCATCGACTGGGATCTCGATACGCAAGGCACGCGGGGTCACTTTCAGGTCCGTGGTCGGGATGTGGAGATCACCATGGGCTTACTGGGGCAGGGTGCGGTTCTCGATGCGGCGGGGGCTCTAGCGATTGCGCTCGGGTTGGAGGTGCCCATCGAGGATGCTGCTCGCGGAATCGCAGAGGTTGTGCCTTCACCCGGACGCATGCGGCCCCTGAAGGGCATTGGGGGCCGGCTCATCATCGATGATTCGTACAACGCCAATCCCGCCTCCATGGAGGTCGCGTTGAACGCGGCGGGCAGGATCGCCCAAAAGCGCGAAGCGCCACTGGTCGCGATCCTCGGCGACATGAAAGAGCTCGGCGCGCACGGCGAGGAGGCGCATCAACAGGTGGGCGAGCTCATATCCGACTTGGGCGTGTTTCTATTCGTCGGTTGTGGCGAAGGCATGCGCGAGGCTGTGGCGACCGCGAAAGCTCGCGGCACCGACACGCTTTGGTTTGAAGATGCGAGCGAATGCGGAGACCTGCTCGATCGACTTCCCCTGCACGCCATCATCGTCGTGAAGGGTTCGCGGTCGATGGAAATGGAGCGAGCGATCAGGCCGCTCCTAGGGGGAGAGCGAGCATGATCTATTACTTGCTCTATCCGCTACACACGTATGAGTCCTTGTCGTTTCTCAACGTCCTGCGGTATGTGCCGTTCCGTTTTCTCATGGCGACGATCACGTCGCTGTTGCTGACGTTCGGTCTCTATCCGTGGTTCATCCGCCGATTGCAGCGAAAACAAATTGGGCAAGTCATTCGCCCCGAGGGTCCGGAAACCCACTTTTCCAAGGCGGGCACGCCCACCATGGGCGGCGCCCTGATGTTGCTCGCGCTCGTCCTGTCCACCGTGTTGTGGGCCGATCCATCGAATTCGATGGTTTGGGTCGTCACCCTCATCACAGTCGCCTACGGCGTGGTCGGCTACATCGACGACACGTCCAAGATCCGGACGCATTCGACGGGTGGGCTCGCCGGCCGGTACAAGCTTCTTCTGCAATTCGCGACCGCCATCCTGATCTGTGGCTGGCTCTACTACGGTGAAGCAGGCCTTCCGAACGACTGGCTCGAAATTCGCCACCGGCTTGCCGTGCCGTTCTTCGCGTTTTCGAAATATCCGGTCGAGCTGCCCGCGTGGCTCTACGTCATCTTTGCTTCGTTCGTCATCGTAGGCACTTCCAATGCCGTAAATCTGACAGACGGACTAGATGGCCTGGCGATTGGGCCCGTCATGATCTCGGCGGGCACATACGCGATCCTAGCCTATCTTGCGGGTCTGACGCTGTTCGGCAATGTGGTCGCAGGATACCTCGACATTCCTCACATCGAGAGCGCGGGCGAGCTTAGTATTTTCGCCGCATCGGTGGTCGGTGTCGGGTTTGGCTTCCTTTGGTACAACACCTATCCTGCGCAAGTCTTCATGGGCGACGTTGGGTCGCTCGCTCTCGGCGGCGGCCTCGGCGCGCTGGCGGTGCTGACGAAGAACGAGCTTCTTTCATTGATTCTCGGGGGCATTTTCGTCATCGAGGCCGTGAGCGTGATCCTGCAGGTCGGCTACTTCCGCCTCACCGGCCGACGCGTCTTCCTGATGGCGCCCATTCATCACCATTTCTAGAAGAAGGGCTGGCCCGAGCCACGGGTCATCGTTCGCTTCTGGATCATCGCCATCATGCTGGCGGTGTTCAGCCTAGCCACGTTGAAGTTGAGGTGATGGTGGAGCTCTCTCGGAAGAACGCGCTGGTAGTCGGTCTCGGAGAGAGTGGGCTCGCCGCCGTGCGCTTTCTGACGGAGCGCGGCGCGCATGTCCGAGTCAACGACCAACGTGACGCCGACGCACTCGGCGTCGCGGCCACCAAAGCCGCGGCGCTTGGTGCAGAGCTGGTGCTGGGCGGGCATGCCGAGCGCGCGTTCGAGGGATTAGACCTCATCGTCGTGTCGCCCGGGGTGCCACGTCTGGCCCAGCTCGACGAAGCGGAGCGGAGCGGCGTGCTCGTAGTGAGCGAGGTCGAGCTTGCTGCGCGGTTCATTCAGGCGCCAATCGTCGCGATCACTGGAACGAATGGTAAGAGCACCGTGACAACCCTGATCGGCCAGATGTGCCAGCACCTCCGGCGCCCTTTCTTCGTCGGAGGGAACCTAGGCCGCCCGATGATCGAGGCGGTGGATACGGATGCAGGGGCGCCAGGCGGCCTCGTCATCGTCGAGCTTTCGAGCTTCCAGTTGGAGAGAGTCTCACGGATGAGAGCTCACGTTGCCGTCTTGCTCAACATCAGCCCCGATCACCTCGACCGCTACCCCTCGTTTGAAGCGTACGTGGCTGCCAAAGCTCGGATCTTCGAGCGGCAGGGCGCGGAGGACTTTGCGGTTCTTCCGGCGGATGCCCCTGATCTTCGGGCGCTCCTCGACAGTGACGTTGCGGTCGTTTCGTTCGGCGACCCTGACGGTGACGTCCGGGTGCTCGACGGTGCGCTCTCCGATACGCAGACTTCTCTGCGGGTTCCGCTCGGGGAGCTGAAGATTCGGGGTTCGCACAACGTGTCCAATGCATGCGCCGCCGCGCTTGCGTCACGCTTGCTTGGTGTACGCCGCGACGACATCGCCACGGTTCTCCGCGACTTCAGAGGTCTACCCCACCGCATGCAGCATGTCCGTTCGGTGCGTCATGTCGAGTACATCGATGACTCCAAAGCAACCAACGTAGGCGCTGCGGTCGCGTCCATTGACGGGCTGGCGGGATCGAGTGGAAAGATCATTCTCATTGCCGGCGGTGTCGACAAGGGAGGCAGTTACCAGCCGCTTCGAGAGCGCATGCTCGCCGAGGGCAGGGCGCTAGTCGTTCTCGGACAAGCAGCGCCGCTGCTGTCGAGGGCGTTTCATGGCGCTCCAATCGAGATTCACCATGCAACCTCGATGACCGATGCAGTCACACATGCCGCCGCGCTCGCCCGCCCCGGAGACACTGTGCTCCTCGCGCCAGCCTGCTCGAGCTTCGACATGTTCCGTTCGTACGCCGAGCGGGGCGACCACTTCCAACGAGCCGTCGAAACGCTTGGAGAGCAACCATGACACGCGTCCCGAAATGCAAAGCCCGGATCGAGCCAGGCCCCCCAGACGTCATGCTTGCAGCCACGCTGGTTGGACTGATCGCGTTCGGCGTCGTGATGGTCTACAGCGCGAGCGCGGTTTACGCGAGGAACACGTTTGGAGACGGATACCACTTCCTGATCCGGCAGGCGCTCTTTGCATTGCTGGCGTTTGCCGTCCTGGTCATATTCACCCGCGTCGACATCAGCCTGCTGCGACGTTCGACGTACCCGGTCTTGTTGACGGCAGTGTTGTTGATGATAGCCGTTGCCCTTGGCTTCGGTCGAAGCGCGGGCGGTGCAACGCGATGGCTGGACATCGGTCCCGTCAACGTGCAGCCGGCAGAGCTCGCCAAGCTGGCCATGGTCATGTGGCTCGCGTACTCCTTGGCCAAGAAAGCGCATCGGGTTCGAACATTCTCGATTGGATTTTTGCCTCACGTGCTGGTTGCGGGCTTGCTGATGTTGCTGTGCCTGGCCCAGCCGGATTTCGGCAGCGCGGTGATGATCGCCCTGTTGACCTTCGTCGTGCTCTTCGCGGCTGGGGCGAAGGCGGGCTACCTGCTCGGTTGCGTGCTGGTTGCGGTTCCGGTCGGCTATGCCGCCATTGCATCCTCTCCCTATCGCATGCGCCGCATCAAGGCGTTCCTCGAGCCGTTTCAGCACAGGCAGGGCGCAGGCTACCAGATCACCGAATCACTGATGAGCTTTGGGTCGGGCGGTTGGACGGGTGTCGGTCTAGGCGACGGCCGCGAGAAACTCTTGTTCTTGCCGGAGGCCCATACCGACTTCATTAGCGCAATCATCGGTGAGGAGCTTGGTTTCATCGGGATCACGCTCCTTTGCGCGGCCTTCGCCTGGGTGGTCCTTCGCGGCCTTCGCGCGGCGTGGCGCGCCCAAGATGAATATGCTGGCTACCTCGCCATCGGCATGACGATGTTCATCGGCCTCCAGGCGTTCACGAATTTGGCGGTGGCAATGGGGCTGCTTCCCACCAAAGGTCTCGCGCTTCCTTTTGTCAGCTACGGCGGTTCCTCTCTGCTGGTGAACGCCGCTGCAGCAGGCATCATCCTCAACACCTCGCGCTTTGGAACGTCGCGAGCCAAAGAAGCTCCGGCGTTAGCGAAAGCCAAACCGAGGAGACGCGGAACACGGCTGCGAACCGCCGGGGGAGGGGTACGATGATCGCGCGCATCATGGTCGCTGGTGGCGGAACGGGCGGCCACCTCTTCCCAGGGCTTGCGGTCGTGGAGGAGCTTCGGCGGCGGGCCCCTGGCGTCGAGGTGAAGTTCGTGGGTACGGCGCGGGGTATCGAGGCGCGGATTCTTCCGAGCCGTGGCGAAACGTTGGAGCTCCTGACGGTAAGCCCGCTCAAAGGCCAGGGGATTGGCGCACGGTTCAAGAGCTTGGCGCGCATTCCGGGGGCAATGAGGGAAGCCTCCTCGCTCATACGGGAGTTCGACCCGGATGTGGTACTAGGGGTCGGCGGTTACGTTTCGGGTCCCGTGCTGCTCTCCGCTGCGCTTGCCGGAAGGCCGACGGCAGTTCTCGAGCAGAACGCATCTGTGGGGATGACCAACCGCATCCTTGCGCGCTTCGTCGGCCGCGCCTACCTCAGCTTCGAGCAGACCGAAGGGGTTTTCGGCAAGAGCAAGTCGCGCCTGACGGGCAATCCGGTTCGACAGGAGTTTGTGGAGCATGCGCGGCTGGCATTGGCCGATCCCGAGGGATTCGAATCGCGTGCCCGCACAGTGCTCGTCCTGGGCGGGTCGCAGGGGGCGAAAAAGCTGAACGAAGACGTGCCCCGCGCGCTTGCGCGGGCTGGCCTGGCCGATCGCAAGCTCGCAGTGGTGCATCAGACCGGCGAGGCGATGCGCGATGAGGTGGAAGCAACGTATCGGGCGCTCGGCATTCGAGCAAGAGTCGTGACGTTCATCGACGAGATTGCCCGTGCATATGCGAGCGCTGCCTTGGTGGTTGCGCGGGCAGGTGCCACTACCTTGGCCGAGCTCTGCGCGATCGGTCGCCCGTCTATCCTCGTGCCGTTTCCGTTTGCTGCCGATGACCATCAAGTCAAGAACGCGAAAGCACTCGAGGGAGAGGGCGCATCGATTTGCATCCGAGAGTCGGAGATCGAGGTCGACGCGTTGGGGGACCTCATCGGAGACTTGTTGGACGACTCGACCAAGCGCCAGGCCATGGCGCGCGCGGCACGCGATCACGGTAGGCCTGATGCCGCGGCCGCCATCGTCGACGACCTGTTGGGCTGGCTTGCAGGCACGGAGCCTATGGACGAAGTCGCGGTGGAACCCGAAAGTGATCCACCTTCCGGTATGCGCTACAGTGGCGTAGGCGCGTCACCGATGCTTCGGCTCGGCTGCCCGGAAGTTGCGCTGCGCCCGGCGACCCGCCGGCCACGCCGCCCGGTTGTCGTCGACGGAGCCGTGTGGGAATAAGCGACCATGTTTCGCGGCAGAATTCGGTCCATCCATTTCGTGGGCGTCGGCGGCGTCGGCATGAGCGGGATTGCCGAGGTGCTTCTGGACTATGGTTTCGACGTCACCGGGTCCGACGTCCGCGAGAACGACTATACGCGGCGCCTCGCTCAGAAGGGCGCAAGGATTTACCTGGGTCACGAGGCCGATCAGGTGGCCGCTGCCGATGTCGTCGTGTTTTCGTCGGCGGTGCCGCCAAACAATCCCGAGCTGCTCGCGGCGCGTAGGGCAGGGGTGCCGGTGATTCCTCGCGCCGAGATGCTTGGCGAGCTGATGAGGCTCAAGGACGGCATTGCAATCGCTGGCTCGCACGGCAAGACGACTACGACGTCCTTGGTGGCAACCGTTCTGCGAGGAGCCGGATTGGATCCGACGGTCATCATCGGGGGGAAGCTGAACGCGCTCGGATCGGGGGCGGCCATGGGCGCAGGGGACCTGCTCGTGGCAGAGGCCGACGAGTCCGATGGTTCCTTCCTTCATCTCATTCCTTCGATCGCAGTCATCACCAACATCGATCCCGAGCACCTCGACCACTACGGAAACCTCGACCGAGTGAAGGAAGCTTTCGTCGGCTTTGCAAATCGGGTGCCTTTCTACGGACTGGTCGTCGCCTGTCTCGATCACCCGAACGTGCAGGACATCTTGCCGAGACTCGACAAGCGCATCGTGACTTACGGGTTTTCGGCCCAATCCGACTATCGAGCGCGCAATCCCGAGTTTTCAGGCCTCTCCGCAAGCTTCGACGTCGAACATCACGGGGAAAGCTTGGGCCGCTTCGAGGTTCGAATGCCGGGCATCCACAACGTGCTCAATGCGCTTGCCACGATTGCGGTCGCGGACGAGCTCCGGGTCGACCGCGATCAGGTTCGTTCGGCGTTGCAAGGCTTCGAAGGTGTACAGCGCCGGTTTTCCGTCGTTGGCAAAGAGGCCGGGATCACCGTGATCGATGATTATGGACACCATCCGGCCGAGGTCCAGGCCACGCTCGAGGCTGCGCAACGAGCATACGGCGCGCGCATCATCGTGGCCTTCCAACCGCATCGGTACACGCGAACGCGAGACCTGTTTGACGAGCTGACGCGAGCCTTCAACCGTGTCGATGTCCTATTCTTGACCGAAGTCTATCCCGCAGGGGAAAAACCCATTGAGGGGGCTGACGCGCGTCGGCTCGCGGACGCGATTCGCGCGCGAGGCCACCGGGATGTGACCTTGGTGGAAGATCGGAGGAACTTGGCTGAGCGAATCGGCGCGCGCGCTCGCCCGGGCGACGTCGTGATCACACTCGGTGCCGGGGATATCACACGCACCGGCCAAGAGCTCATCGAGGTGCTCGGCCGATGAACCGACGACGGGCCCCATCGACAGCTCGGAAGAAGACACGGGCGCGTAAGAAGCCGATTCGAGGGAGGCCTACGCAGAAGAAGGAAGCGCGCAGGCGACCCGTGCGCAAGAAGGTTGCAGCCAAGACGGCTACGCCGAAGAAGTCCATTCGCAAGGCGGGATCGAAGGCGGCCCGTCGCAAGGACATGCCGCAGGAGGCGACCTCTGCCGGTCGCGCACAGAATCGCCGGAGGCCCCTTTCCAAGAAGCGGCGCCGAACCGAAGCCAAAAAGAGTTGGCGCGAGCGGGCTGCGAGCGCCCGCACGAGCTGGGGCGTCCATATCGCGGCCCGCCGAAGCTTGTTGCGCCGTACCGGGCAGGTGGTCCTCGTCGGCCTAGTCGTCGCTGCATTGGGTTGGCTGGGAGAGCGCACCGCCCGCTATGCGCACACAGCGGATGCGTTTGCAATTCGCGAGATCATCGTCGAGGGAAACCATCAACTCGAGGACATCGACGTTCGTCGTGCCGCACATCTGCAAATCGGCTCGAACATATTCGATGTTTCGACGGAATCTGCTCGACGTCATCTGCTGCAGCACCCATGGATTCAGGAAGCTAGCGTGGTCCGAAAGCTTCCAGGTCGCGTTCGAGTCGAAATCGTGGAGCGCCAACCGGTCGCGTTGGCCGCCCTGGACCAGTTGTATCTGGTGAGCAAAGACGGCGCGGTCTTTAAACGCCTCGGTGTGGATGACCCAGTCGATTTACCGATCATCACCGGCATCGCATCGGAGCGTTTCTACGACGACCTAGACTACCGCACGGCTATCTTGTTGCGCTCGATGGCGCTCCTGCAGGACTACGAAGGCGCGGGTCTTGCGAAGCGAGAGCCCGTATCGGAAATTCATTTTGACGGGGCCCACGGCATCGAGCTCTTCGTTGGCAATGACGGCATGAACGTTCGCCTCGGCCAGGGCCAGTATCGTCAAAAGCTCAGGCGTCTCCGGCAAGTCCTCCACCGACTTGCCCGAGAGAAAACGCGACCTTCCTACGTATACCTCGACAACGTGCGAAGTCCTGAGCGCGTCACCGTCCGCCTCCCCTGACGAACCAGGGGACAGTCCCCTTTTTGAAAGGGTTAATTCCAAACCGACAAGAAGTACGTTTCAGCCCTTTTTTTTCTGCACGAAAGTTGTCCCGCCAAAACGCGTTTGTGTATGGGTCAAAGAGAGGCGAGGGATGGCGGAAAACGAGATCATAGCGGGGTTGGATTTGGGAACTACGAAGGTCTGCGCGATCGTGGCCGAGCAGTCCGAAGAAGGCCTAGACATCATTGGGATAGGCTCCGTTCCTTCAAAGGGTTTGAAGAAGGGCGTTGTCGTCAACATCGAGTCGACAGTTCAAGCCATTCGCGCAGCCGTCGAGCAAGCCGAAACCATGGCCGGCGTCGAAATCAATGCCGTCTATGCCGGCATAGCCGGAAGTCACGTCCGCGGCATGAACCAAGATGGCGTCGCCGCCATCGCCAATCGCGAGGTCGCTTCCGAAGACGTCACGCGGGTGCTCGAGCAGGCCAAAGCCGTGCCCCTGCCGGGTGACCGCCAAGTGCTTCACGTCCTGCCACAGGAGTACATCGTCGATGAGCAAGATGGCATTAAAGAGCCGATCGGCATGGCCGGTGTACGCCTGGAGGCGCGCGTGCACATGGTGACTGCCGCGTCCACGAGCGTGGCAAACGTCATCAAGTGCGCGGAGCGTTGCGGGCTCTTTGTCGAGGAGGTCGTGCTGCAGCCGCTCGCCAGCGCTCATTCCGTGCTGAGCGGTGACGAGCGTGAGATCGGTGGCGTGCTCATCGACATCGGCGGAGGCACCTCGGACATCATCATCTACGTCGACGGCGCAGTCGTGCACACGAGCTCGATTCCCATCGGGGGGATCAACCTCACGAACGACATTGCGACGGGGCTACGCACACCGATGGCCGAGGCCGAGCGCATAAAGATCAAATACGGCTGCGCAGCATCGCGTATGGTTGACGACGATGAAACCATCGAGGTGCCTTCCGTAGGGGGAAGGCCGTCGCGCTCGCTTCCCCGCAGGATACTCTGCGACATCATCGAGCCCCGCGTGGAGGAAATCTTTGCCGCATGTCGTCACGTCATTGCCGAGACCGGCTACATGGACATGTTGGCTTCCGGGGCGATCGTCACTGGTGGGACGACGCTGCTGGACGGCTTGCCAGAGCTTGCCGAGGAAGTGCTCGGCCTACCAGTGCGTCGTGGTGCGCCCACGGGCATCGGTGGATTGATCGACGTCGTGAAGAGCCCTTCCTACGCAACCGGCGTTGGATTGGTGAAGCACGGAGCAGAGCAACTAGCGGGAACGTCCGCGCCCGAGCGCATAGTCGAAGTGGCCGCAAGTCGCGGCCTCGGTCGCAAGATCGGCGCGTGGTTTAGGGAAGTTTTTTAGGAGGAATCGATGGCTATCTCGATCGAGTTTGCGGACGACGCAGAGCTTCAGGCACGTATCAAAGTAGTGGGCGTTGGTGGGAGCGGCGGCAATGCACTCAACACGATGATTCAAGGTGGGCTCGAAGGCGTCGAGTTCATCGCGGCCAACACCGACGCTCAGGCGCTAGACCGCAGTCTTGCCCCGGTGAAGATCCAACTCGGCCCTCAGCTAACGCGCGGTCTGGGTGCGGGTGGCAACCCCGACGTCGGCCGAAAGGCGGCGCTCGAAGATGTGCAGCGCATGTCCGAAGCTTTGGAAGGCGCGGACATGGTGTTCGTTACCGCCGGAATGGGCGGCGGCACCGGCACGGGCGCGGCTCCGATCATCTCCCAGGTGGCACAGGATCAGGGCGCATTGACCGTGGGCGTCGTGACCAAGCCTTTTCTCTTCGAAGGACGTAAGCGTGGAAAAAACGCCGAGCGTGGTGTGCAAGAGCTGATCGATACGATCGACAGCATCATCACGATTCCAAACCAGCGGCTGATGTCTCTCGGCGACGACGACATCACGATGCTCGATGCCTTTGCGCGCGCGGATGACGTGTTACTCCAAGCGGTTCAAGGCATCAGTGATTTGATCATCAATGCGGGCATGATCAACGTCGACTTCGCGGACGTGAAGACAATCATGGCGAGCAACGGACGCGCGCTGATGGGCACGGGCATTGCCAAAGGCGATCGCCGCGCACTCGAGGCGGCAGAGATGGCGGTGAACTCCCCACTCCTCGATGAGGTGTCGGTGCAAGGCGCGACGGGCATCCTCATCAATTTCACCGCCGGCCCTGACATCAAGCTCCGCGAGATCAACGAAGCGGCCGGCCTGGTGCAGCAGGCGGCGCATGAAGAAGCTGAGATCATTTTCGGCGTCGTCACCGACGTGAACCTCGCCGACACCGTGAAGGTCACGGTCATCGCCACGGGTTTCGAGCGGAGCGCACATGCTCCGATCCCACTAGGCCTACATCACGCGGTTTCGAGCGGGCAGAGTACGAATGGCGCTTCCGCCCACAGGGCTGCGCGAGGCGCGCCGGTGAGAGCCGAGGATTTCTCCTCGACGCTCGAAGGGGTGCCGGCGGTCGTGCCGCAGAGAGCCGGAGCGAGGGCTTTTGGGGCCAGCGCGCTTCACGACGAGGCAGTTCTCGACATTCCCGCCTACTTGCGTCGAGGAACCCCTAGCCGTGAGTAAATCACAAGTTATCACATATGCTTAGCTTGTGAGCCCGGCCTCGCCCGGGCTTTTTTTCGTGGGCTTGGCGAGGGGATCATCACATGCGTTGCTGAGGTCACGTATATGTTACGTAAAATGAGTACTATTCACTTTGCAAGACAGAGCGATGAGGGTAGGTTGTAGTCTTGCTGAGTGAAGATTTCGTTCAAAGTTAACCCATCTAGCTTAATCAATAGATTTCTGACATAGTTTTAAACGGACTGATGATGAGGAAGAGTGTTCAGTCGGGCCTAGGCGCTCGCCGCAGATGCCCATGTGCTGGGATTTTGTGCTTTCTATGCGCATTTGCAGCCTGCCTTTTCGGTTCGAAGACCGCCTCTGCCGACACTCCTCTTCCAGCGATCAAGGTGACGCCCCTGGCTGTCCCAGCGTCCGTGCTCGGTCTGACAAACCCGTACCTCGTTGCCGCGGCGATGAAGACGCCCGAGGTACGCGGCTTCGCGCTCTCCCAGGACATCCATGACTTCGCGAGGCAAGCCGAGAAGCTCGCGCGTTACGGCGTTGATCTGAATCGACGCACCGTGCTGTCTCCCAGGGACAAGTTTCAGCTTCACGTCGATACCCGAACCCGAGGAGTCGGCGGCGTCCTCCAACTCTGTTACCGGCGCTAGTCCCCCTGTTCGGGTGGTCGGTGCCAGCAACTGTGTTACGCGACCGAGTCCCCGGAGGACGGCACGCGGCGGGACACGATGCGGGGGCGTGACGAACGGCTCGGCTTGCATAGGTGGCTCGGAGGACTTGGGAGCGGCAGCCACGCAACCCTCCCCTCGGCGCTCACGGCCAATCCGGGGTGGCTGCACGCATGCGGATTGTCATTCGCTACGTCGCCCTCCGGGTCTCGATGTAGCCCCAGTCGCTTGCTCCGTGCAACGCCGCCCCTGTCGCTGACTCTGCCCCTGTCGCTGACACTGCCGCTGCCCCTGACACTGTCGGTGTCGGTGCCAGCAACTGTGTTGCGCGACTGAGTCCCCGGAGGACGGCACGCGATGGGCGTGCTCGCGATCGGGTCCCGCTCGGCCATCGCCTTACGCGGCCATACGGCTGGCCTCCCGCCCAATCGCTGTGCTGCCCATCGCGAGCCGTCCTCCTGTGTAGAAGTCGACGTATGAGCAAGGAAGTGCCCGTGCCAGCGTCAGTGGCAGCGTAAGTGGCAGCGTCGGTGCCAGCAACTGTGTTACGCGACTGAGTCCCCGGAGGACGGCACGCGACGGGCGTGCTCGCGATCGGGTCCCGCTCGGCCGTCGCCTTACGCAGCCATACGGCCGGCCTCCCGCCCAATCGCTGTGCTGCCCATCGCGAGCCGTCCT
>Ga0114931_10002714_pt1 | contig 22487 bp, 20 predicted proteins | sample 2SBtaG_FD_89579 | JGI IMG/M metagenome (GOLD analysis project Ga0114931, IMG submission 89579) | Deep subsurface microbial communities from Kolumbo volcano to uncover new lineages of life (NeLLi) - 2SBTROV14_V59a metaG | ecosystem: Environmental > Aquatic > Marine > Volcanic | place: Kolumbo... | reverse complement strand
TCTATCTGGTCAGCAGAAGCTTCTTCAACCTGATACTCAATGTCAACCGTTCCGTCTGCAGGATTTGGTGAAATATTGGGCTTGATTGTCGCAGGGTCAAAATACTTCAGGTTAGCCAACTCCCTGGTCGTCCTTATAACATTGGACCTGCTAAACAACTGGCCGGGACGTGTCCGCAGTTCCCTGATGACAACATGGTCGCTGGTCTTGGTATTCCCACGCACCGATACGTTTTTAATCCGGGCCTGTTTCCCTTCATAAATTCTGATTTCCATGTCAATGGAATCGTTTTCAACATTTACCTCAACCGGGGTAGCATTAAAAAACAAATAGCCATTGTCCATGTACAACGAACTCACATCAAAACCCTCCGGATTGTATTGCAGGTTGGTTTCGAGCAGTTCTTTATTGTAAACGTCCCCTTTATGAATACCCAGCACGGTACTCAGGAACCTTGACGTATAAACGGTATTGCCTACCCAGGTAATGTTCCTGAAATAATATTTACTTCCCTCGTCAACTTTGATGATGATGGCCAGGTCCTGATTATCAATGCTAAAAACCGAATCTGAACTGATCTTGGCATCACGGTATCCTTTTTTATTGTATTTCGCAACAATATTATTCAGGTCTTCCTTGTAATTTTTTTCAATATACTTTGACCCTTTAAATATCTTTACCTTATAATTGTCCTTAAAATATCCTACCAGATCATCCTCAAATTTTTGAAATTTAAATGTTGCCGCATCAGCCACAAGATTAATCGTAAGGGGGCCCAAACTATCCAGTGGATTGAAATACCCTTTTTCCTTGGTCTCTTTCATTGCTGATTTAATAGCTTCATCACTTAATGCCGTATTCCCGTCAATCTGAATATATTTGATTTTTACTTTTCTGTTTTTCTGGATATTAATCGTCAGTTCTTCAAAATTATCGTGCTTTTTGTCTGGTTTTTCATTAATGGTTACTTCGGCATTCAAATATCCTTTATCCGCATAAAAATGCCTGATAATTCTTTTTGTTTTTATCATCAGATGTTCGGTAACCACATCACCCCTTGTGAGGTTGATTTTATCACGGATATCATCTGCTTCCGATTTTCTGATTCCTGTAAATGAGAATTTGGAAAGCCGGGGCCTTTCCTTAAGAAAGATATTCAGGAAAATCTTGTTCCCCACTATTTTGGTCGCTGTGATGCGAATATCATCAAAAAGCCCCTGATCCCACAGCTTCCTAATGGCACCGGTAATATTGTCACCAGGCACCCTGATCCGGGAGCCAACATCAAGGCCCGAGAGCATGATGATAACATTTTTATCAAGAAATTCAATACCCGAAACCTCAACGCCCCCGACGATGTATTCTACCGGTTTTTCGTAGCTAATGGTAGAAAGGTCACTTCCCAGGTTAATTTGTGCTTCAAGCCCAACCGGAAGCAATATCCCCGTAAAAATTAAAAAGCCAAATAGTTTTTTGCCGAATTTTTTGATCATCCCTTCTACTAACTTTTAATTTGCTCACTCGTTAATCCGAACCTTCTTTCCCTGTTTTGATAATCCACAATGGCTTCATACAAATCCTCAGGGGTAAACTCAGGCCATAACTTGGGGGTAAAATACAACTCGGCATAAGCAATCTGCCAAAGCAGGAAATTACTGATCCTCCTTTCACCACTTGTGCGGATCAACAGTTCGGGATCAGGCATTTCTGCTGTGTCAAGGTGCTTCGAGATAAGGTCTTCGGTAATATCCTCTGCTTTTATTTGGAGATCATTTTTTTCTGACAGGATTTTTTTAACCGCTTTAATAATTTCCGCATGCGAACTATAACTCATCGCAAGCGTAAGGACCATCCTGTCGTTGGATTTTGTCTGGTCAATGGTTTCTTTAAGCCTGATGAAATTCTCCTCCGGCAGGTTTTCCAGATCACCAATGGCATTAAGCCGTATATTGTTGTCATTCAAGGTTTCCAGCTCGCTTTTGATGGTTTCAACAAAAAGGTTCATCAAGGCATCCACTTCAAATTTCGGACGCTGCCAGTTTTCAGTGGAAAATGCATAAAGGGTAAGGTATTTGATCCCGAGCCTTGCAGAGGCTTTGGCGATCTCCCTCACGGTATCCACACCATGAACATGCCCGAAAATACGGTCGTGGCCATGTTGCCGGGCCCATCGTCCATTGCCGTCCATAATGATGGCAATGTGTTGTGGAAGCTTTTCCAATATAATTTTATCCTTAAACCCCATTTATTTTACCAGAATGTTTTACCATCCGTCCGAATTACACTTTAACCTGCTTCTTAAATTGATTTTATAAGTAATATTTATCCCAAAAAAATTGTACCAGTCCCAGGTATCAGTTTTATCACTGCCGGTATCTATCCCACTTTGATATTCAGTGAAATTAACACCATCCACATAATCTGTAAATGTTTTTCGCATCCCCCATTCGGCACCCATGGCCAAATGTTCGGAAATGCCAAACTTAACTCCGAACCCAAACGGCATGGAAACCGAGTTTGCCAGTGGTGAAAAAGAATACGCCAACCCGCCAAAAAGATACGGGGTCCAGAAATGCTTCTTACTGCCTGTAAAATATTCCATAAAGTTAAAGCTGGCGGTCACCGAAATGTCATTTATAGTTGTCTTAAACGAATAATTTTGAGGGACCAGGCGCCCTGTCCTGGTATCGGTACCCTCTATTGTACCCCTGTAATATGACAGCGTATATGCCCAACGGCGGTTTGTATTGAGACGGCCCAGGATGCCATAAGCCAGGTTTGTATTTTTAAAATGCAAACCGGGATTCATTTCGCCAAGGTAATAAGTCCCACCGCCAAACAAGCCCACCTCTAAAGTTTGTGCTGATGAAGGCAAAACATAAAGAAAAGAAATTACCGCAAGCACCATCGCTTTCAGGTATTTTGCTATCATCTTTTTCCAATTTGTTTTCTTCCTGATTTGAAGCGGCAAAAGTATTACTTTTTTGTTTAAGAATGACATCCCGAATGATTCGTTTAATGTAGATTAAACTATTTATTAATTCACAAATTATTAAACACTTACTTAGTTTCTCCGGTCTTTTCCCCACATGAGTTTTTCCCTGATGGTAGAAAAGAAATCCTGGTTTTCCATCTGAATCAGGTTAATCGTAAAATCACAACGGTTGATGACCAGTTCATCATTTTTACTGATGGCAGTATGCCTTGAATCCATGGTCATCAGGTATTTTCCTTCACGGCCTTCAATTTTTATCCTGATTTCACTACTGTCCTGAATAACGATAGGTCGTACGGTTAAATTGTGTGAAGCAATGGGTGCGATCACAAAATTTTGTGACCCGGGTGTTAGAATAGGCCCTCCAACCGAAAGGGAATATGCCGTAGAACCTGTGGGTGTTGCGACAATGAGCCCGTCGCCCCAATAAGTATTCAGAAATTTATCATCCACAAAAACATGGATGACAATGAGCGAAGTTGTGTTTTTACGGTATATCGTCAAATCATTTAATGCAAAATTCAAATCACCAAATATATCCTTTGGACTTTTCAGGGTTAACAGCGCCCGTTTTTCAAGAGCGTATTTCCCTTCAAATAAATGTTGCAGGGCAATGCTGATCTCGTTTTTGGATATACTCGATAAAAAACCCAGCCTGCCAAGGTTTATCCCTAAAACAGGAATCCCGGATCCACGCACATACGGGATGGTGTCAAGCAACGTACCATCTCCGCCAATGGATAAAAGTATGTCGGTATTTTGGAGCAAATCAAGGTGCGATGAAAAGAAAGTAAGCTGTTTCGGGAGGCTGATGCCGGCAGATATCTTATCATAAAAAGGTCTGTAAAAACACAATTCCACCTGATTGGCTTTTAGCTCATCAATAAGTGTCTGAAAAAACGATGACTGTTCATCCTTAAACTCTTTACCAAAAAGGGCGATTTTCATAACTACTGGTTTTAAAAGCAATGCAAACTTAATCCAAAATGGAAAAGATTTACAAATTCAATTACCTGAAAAGTAAAAAGTGACTGATTATTAACTTTTTTTAACGGATTTTAAGGTTATATCGGGGCGATAAGATTGATATAAAAACCGTTTTTGCCCTGTTTGTTGATGGCATATTCAAAACGGATAACCAAATCATAATAGGTTACAAAATCAACCCCCAGCCCGGTACCCCACAGCAACTGATTGGCAAGCTGGTTTGTTTTGTAATTATTCGGATCGCTGGCATAACCCAGGTCAAAGAAAATATTGGCATAGAGCGCATAAAATATTTTACCGAATTTTTCGGTCTTAATCCACTTAATCCGCTTTACGGTACGGGGTATGATCTCAAATTTGAAATTGGACTTAAAAAGCCCGAAATCCTGCCCGTTTACGATATTGAATTCATATCCCCTGATCTCAAGCCCATGATATCCAAAACCGGCCCTTAGAAAATAGGGTAAGTCATTATTGGTGAATTTGGCAGTAAAATTATAGGCGAAATACCATTTTTTGTAAATATTTATGTACTGGTCAAAAGTGAAAGTGAATTCCAGTGAATTGATATCATCATCAAGTAAACCCAGTCCGTATTTTACAAATCCGACGTCAAAATAATATCCTTTAAGCGGATAAGGCAGGTAATCCCTGAAATCCTGTTTGTAAACATAACTAACGGATAAAATATTATTAACGGGTTTGTCGGCAAATCCAGGGTTTAATGTCAACAAAGTATCCTGAAACTGATAATGATCATACCCGAGTGTGAGTGTGTGCAGGTAATTGTATTTGGGCCTGAAAGTAAAGTCAACAGAACCGAAACCGGTGATTTTAGCAAATCTGTCATTAGACTTATAGTAAACAAGATCATTATTTTCTGTTGCATAAGCTACTTCACGGTTTAATTGTATGCCTCCATAAAACCCCATCCCAAACACCTGTTTTGCCGTAAGATATGGAATATTCCACCTTGCTGCCAGGATTTTATCATAACCGCCCTGGACATAAAAATGAAGATTTTCCATTCTTCCCCTGAAATTATCCACCCTCAGGTCCACACCATAATTCAAACGGTTAAAGTTTTTTGTTTCCCACCACACATTCAAATTCCTGTCGGCAAAGGTTAAAACGGGTATTGGCCAGATGTACCAGCGTTCAACTACATTTACCTGGATGGATACCCTGCCCCCTTCCACTGATTTTGTGATTTCAACAAAATTGAACAACGAGCGGTTCATCAGGTTCTCGCGGCTTTTGATGATGAGGCTGTCCAGGTCGGCCATGGTGAACCTGTCTCCCGGTTTAAATTCTATCTCACGTAAAACAATCCGGTTTTTGGTAATTTTATTTCCCTTCAGGATGATATCCCCTACAGTTACAATGCTGTCGTTTTCGGGTGCGGTATGTGATTGAGTATTCGTTAAATTTTGTGCGAGGGCCAGTTGTAACATAAAAAAGGCACTCAATAAAACACCAGCCCTCCGCATATTTATATATTGAGATAATTCATCAATGAATCATAGTTTTCACGCAGGTCTTCAATATTATCATCTTTCCCAAAGGATGCTTTCACAAAATAGCTGTACCTGTCGAAGGTGTTCAGGATAGCGGCCAGATCTATTTTGTTAACCTTTATCACCACTTCAAGACGGGTAGAATCGGGCTGGCTGCTCAGGAAAACGCTTAATATTTTGGCATCGTTCGACTCTACAATATTTGAAATCTCAGTCAGGCTATAATCTGTTTCGCTCATTTCGAGCACAACAACACCGCCCGGATTGTTTACCGAAAAGGTAAAGGCCATAAAATGCATCAGTTTTTTTAAGGTAATACAGCCCAGGTATTTTTTATTATCCCCAAGTACGGGTATCAGCGACAGATCATATTTGGCAATAACCGTTAATACATCATAAACGTAATCGTGCTCGTTAACATAAGGATGACTGAGCGATAATTTATGATTTCCAATGGGTTCGTCGGTTTTGTTCATGCGGTAAATATCCTCCTCGTCAATTAACCCCAAAAAAGTTTCATTATTAACAATGGGCAGGTGCGAAACTTTATATTCATCCATCCAGTTGAGCGCTTCATTTCCGGTATTGGACGTTTTTAAAGGTGTTATTTCATCGGTTATCAAATGCCTGGCAATCATTTTCAGTATATTTTTATTTTTAGCTTACAAAGATACAAATCAGGTTAATATTACCTGACAATCAAAGGTTATTCAGCATCTTCAAATAATTTTCATACCTGAAAGGGCTGATCTCCCCTTTTTCCAGCGCCTCAATAACAGCACATCCCGGTTCGTCAACATGCAGACAGTTGTTGAAGCGGCACTGATGCATCCGTTTTCTGAATTCGGGAAACCGCTGGCCCAGTTCGGACTTTTCAAATTCAACAAGCCCGAATTCTTTAATCCCCGGGGTATCAATAACAAACCCCCCAAAACCCAACGGAAACATTTCTGCAAAAGTTGTAGTATGCTTTCCTTTTTTATGGTATTCGGAGATGGCTCCTTCCTTTAAATTTAATTTCGGATCAACCGCATTGATGAGTGCCGATTTTCCCACACCACTCTGCCCTGACAACAAACTTATTTTTCCTTTCATCATGTTTTTAAATTCATTGAGGTGGTAATCGTCAGGGACCGATGAAACAATGACCTGGTAACCCGCCATATTGTATGAACCTTTATAATATTCAAGCAAAGGTCTTTCCTGTTCACCATAAAGGTCATATTTGTTGAAAACAACAACGGAAGGTATATGATAAGCCTCGGCTGTCGTTAGAAAACGGTCAATAAATCCGGTAGTGGTTTTCGGTTTGGTCAATGAAGCGATAACAACAGCCTGATCAACGTTGGCAGCAATAATGTGAACCGCTTTCGACAGTTTGGTTGCTTTTCGAACGATGTAGTTCCGGCGCTCATGGATCTTTTCGATAATGCCCTTATCCGGTTCGGAATCAGGCATGTAATCCACCTCATCGCCAACGGCTACCGGATTGGTTGTTCTGATGCCCTTAATCCTGAATTTTCCTTTTAACCTGCACTGAACAAGCTGCCCCGTGGGAGACAAAACGGCATACCAACTGCCGGTAGAACGCAATACTTTACCGGATATCAATTGACTCATGGAAAGTTATAATGCTTTTTTACGGGAACCTTAATATCCCAGACACATTTTAGTCCATCTTTGAAGGTGACAAAATCACCGGGCTTAATGTGATATGTCCCTTCGTCGGTTTCAATGTCAATTTCCCCGTCAAGGATCAGGCACTCTTCATCGCCGGAATAGGTCCAGTCGAAACGTGAAACTTCCTTTGACCATACCGGCCACTGACGGATGCCCCTGGCCTCGATTTCATGGTCAGTGAGCTTTCTAATAATAACTTTTTCCATCTCTTTGTTTTTTAAAAAAATGATTGAACGGTTTAAAGTTACAAACATTTATTATATTTGGCAAAGTAACTGAAAAACAAACTTATTATGGATACAACAATTTATATTTCATTTGCCATTGCCCCGGTTTTAATTATTATGGGCTTTATCATACTGAATAGCAGTCGTTTTAACAATTGGGCAAGTCTTCGTAACGTAATACTGTTTGGTTTTATCAGTGTAATTTTTGTAGTACTGGTGAAATATTTGCTCAACCTGGCATGGAACGATAATTTTCACGGAATAAAGAGAACTTTATTCTATGTTGTCATCGGCCTGGCTTTTACTGCCGAATTATTTAAATACCTGGCATTAAGGTTGGCCCTGCCGAAACTCTCTGCTATTCAAAAGCCTATTGACGGTATTATTTATGGTACTTTCGCCGGATTGGGTTTTTCGGTTGGGGCTGTGGTTTTGCTGGCTTATAAATTCATTGGACTGACTGCAACCTTTTTTCCGAATTATCCCGAGTATTTTTACATCCTTCTTTACACTTACCCTTTTGCCAGTGCCGTATTTGGTGTTGCGATGGGCTATTTTATAGGTACCGGAAAGCTGAAAAAAAGTGCAATGTTTGATCATATTACAGCATTAGCAGCTGCAACATTCTTCCACAGTTTGTATTACTTCAGCTTTATCACCCACGACAATGTTCTGATCGGGATCACTGCCCTTGGTTTTATCCTCATCATCGCCCTCCTTATCAGCCAGGCTATCAAAATTGGCAGACGGATGGATTAGACCGTGTAAATTTTTCCCGGCTGGCTTTTCACTATTCCTTCAAATTCGAGATTCAGGAGAATTTCAGCTACTTTTGATGTAGGATACCCGCTTTTTATTACAATCTGATCAATGGAAATCTCTTTGTTTTCCTTTATTAAATTCAGAATTGTTGCTTCTTCATCAGACAGGTTAATAAATAATTCAGGTTGGCGTTTTTTTGCTACCGGTTTGTCATCCCATCCCATGATATAAGCAATATCCTCACCTTTTTCACACAATGCAGCCCTGTTGGTTTTAATAAAAAAGTTGCAGCCCTGCGACATCTCGTCATCCAACCGCCCCGGAATGGCAAAAACATCACGATTGTATGAATTGGCAAGCTCGGCAGTAATCAGTGCCCCTCCCCTTCGTCCGGACTCAATAACGACAACAGCATCAGCCATTCCGGCAACAATCCGGTTGCGTTTGGGAAAATTCTCGCGGTCGGGTTTGGTGTTTGATCTGAACTCGGTAAGCAGGCCCCCGTGTTCCAATATTTTTTCTGCCAGTTTCCTATTTTGACCGGGGTAAATGCGGTCGAGGCCATGGCCGAGGACACCTACGGTTTCTATGCCGTATTCAAACGATTTACGGTGTGCGCAACTGTCAATGCCATAAGCCAGTCCACTCACGACCAAAACATTTCTGTCCCTGAAAAAACGGATCAACTCATCACAGTGCCGTTTACCATAATTTGTAGCCCTTCGTGTACCGACAACCGAGATCACCCGTTTGGTGTTCAGGCCGGCGGTTCCCTTGTAGTACAGCATCATGGGGGCGTCCGCACAATTCAGCAGGCGCGCAGGATAATCGTTATCGAGATAAAACAGGGGTTCTATCTCATTTTTTTCGATAAACACTATTTCTTCTTCTGCACGGTGAAAAACATCATGACTGAGAATGCTGTTTACAGTGGCTGTCCCTATGCCCGGTATCTTCAGTAAGGCCGACTTTTTTTCTGAAAATACAGCTTCGGGGCTTCCGCAATAAGCGATCAGCGTTTTACCATTCACATCCCCCACACCCGGGATCAGGGTGATGGCAATCCGGTATAACAGGTCATTGTTCATAGGCACTCCAAAATTATTTAAAAATTGAGATGGGTTGATCTTTTCATGCTTATTTTTCATCAAACTGTTCAAATATCCTTTTTAAGAAGCAGCGAATGTTTGTTCTTTCAACAAATAATGAATACTTTTGAAGTGTAAACAGAACAGCTTTATCCGGCCATGCCATGACAAACCGTTGTTTCGGAAACTTATTTAACCAAAATGATGGAGATAATGCCAATTGATTCGACATATAAACCACAAAAGGTGTATATATCCGCAGCATACTGCTGACTATATACGAAAAACATGAATATATAAGAAGTTGGCGGTAATGCAAAAAAAAACGAAACAGATTGATTATAGCGGTTAAATCAGGTTATATCTGACATTTATACTATGATTAATATTTTAATTCGATTTTTGCAATTCAATCAGATATGTTTTATATCTTTGTAATCAGTTTTAACCTGATAAAGTAACTATGAGAAATAAGTACATATCAAAGCAATCTAATGAAATTCTGACATTCTTTAATGAAAAGGACAGACATTGTTTTGACTATGAACTTGCAAAAAAAGCATTACCAAAATCCAGTGACAGTGCACTAAGGGAATTACTCAGCGATATGACACGCCGAGGTTTATTGATGAGAGTAAAAAGAGGATTGTATTATGTTATTCCCTACGAACAAAATGCTGAAACATTTATGCCTGACTGGCATTTATTAGCTGAATATTTAGTGCAAAAAGCCAATCATTATATTGGATATTACTCGGCATTACAAATTCATAATTTAATTACTCAACCATCATTAAAAGAACAGATTGTCGTTTCACAACAAATCCGTCCATCAACGATAAAAATGAAGGGCGTGCCATTTCAGTTTATTTATCATAACGAAAAACATTTTTTCGGAACAAAGAAAATCTGGATTGATAACTTTAATAAAGTTGTTTGTTCCGACCTTGAAAAAACATTCATCGATTGTTTATTCAAGCCTGACTATGCAGGTGGAATTGTTGAAATAGCAAGAGCTGCTTACACCGCTCGTGATAAAATCAAATATAATATTTTACTTGATTACGCAATAAAGTTTAATTCACAAGCAGTGCTTAAACGACTGGGGTTTATTTTGGATATGTTACAAATAGAGACCGGTATCATTGAAGATTTACAAAAATTGAAAACAAATTCCGTTGTGCTTTTAGATACGGAACTTCCGAAATCGGGAAAAATAAAAACAAAATGGAGTATTCAGCAAAATATTGAAACAGAAACCATTAAATCAGCTATTTACACGTGATAAAGCCGGGAGAAATACAGAAAAAAGCAAGAACAGCAGGTGTTCGTGACCAACAAATAGAAAAGGATTATATTTAAACGTGTAAAGGTTGATATTTCAAGAAGTGAGCAACTACAGTTTGAACCAATTTTACAAGATGTATTTCTTACTTATTCAGACCAGAAAGAACATAAACTACTTTGCTATACCCTTGAAGAAATCCTTGTTGAAAAACTCCGTTCGATAATGCAAAGAATGCAGGCACGTGATTTTTATGATGTTTGGTATTTACTGGAAGCACATGGATTGGAAATTGATTGAGCCCAAAAAACCAGGTAACGGATTAATGAAATATCCACTACCTGGTTTTTTTCTGTCACTCAACTGCTGTTTCCCATTACTTCCATTTCACTATTTTTGCCCATTCCAAAAAAACACACAACATGTACCCTTATTTCCGGCTTTTGAAATTGCTTGTCTTTCACCACTCCCGTGAAACATTTACCCTAAATAGCGAAAGCGTCATTAAACTACGGGTTTGCCTGGTTGACATTGACCCTTTTATGGAACTTAACAACGGACGTTACTTGACCATGATGGATTTCGGTCGTTTTGATGTGGCCTCCCGGACAGGGGTGTGGAAACTGATAAAAAAGAAAGGCTGGGGACTGGCTGTAGCAGGTTCGAGCGTAAGATACCGCCACAAGTTGCGTTTGTTTCAAAAATATGAATTAAAAAGCCAGGTTGTCGGCCACGACGACAAATGGTTTTATTTTCATCATAAGATTGTCCGTAACGGGCGTATCCACTGCACTGCCCTTATCCGTACGGCCATCACGTCAAAGAATGGAATTGTAAAAACCCAAGAGGTTCTCTCCGCTATGGATTACAAAGAGTCGGTTGCGCCCATGCCGGAATGGGTGAAAGCCTGGGCAAAAGCCGATGAACTGAGGCCGTGGACGTAGGGGAGTGAAAAAGGGTTGGTTGTTGGTTCATTGTCGTCGTCCATCATGTGGTGAAATTCAAAAAAATGAATGGTATTTTTAGAGACTGTTTGGAATTTTCTGCCCGCTTGTTCAGGCGGGCTTCAGCTCTATTATGTGTTTTTTTTTGTTCCCAAAACAAGCTGCCACATTATATCGTTCCTTTCCTTCGCAAAACAAACGTTAAATTTTCTTAAGCGGTAAAAAATCAAATTGATTAACCGTACAAAACCATACATTTGCCGGTTATAAAATATACCATCATGAACGAACAAATAATAAACCTTCAACCAGCACCGGTTTTTACCTATTTCAAAGAAATTCTCAACATCCCGCGGCCTTCAAAGAAGGAAGACAAGATCATCGCCTACCTGTTGGATTTTGGAAAAAAACACAACCTGGAAACTATCCGGGATACTGTTGGCAACGTCCTGATCCGCAAACCGGCAACACCGGGAATGGAAAACAGGAAACCGGTTGTCCTTCAAAGCCATGTAGATATGGTTTGTGAAAAAAACAGTGACAAAATCCATGATTTTGAGAACGATCCCATTGAGGCAGTCATCAAAGACGGATGGGTATTTGCCAACGGTACAACGCTGGGCGCCGACGATGGTATTGGGGTAGCTGCCCAACTGGCTATCCTGGCCTCCAACAACATTGAACACGGTCCGGTGGAGTGTTTGTTTACCATTGATGAAGAAACCGGACTTACCGGGGCATTTGGCCTTCAACCGGGATTTTTGAATGGTGAAATCCTGCTGAACCTGGATTCGGAAGACGAAGGACAGTTGTACATCGGATGCGCCGGCGGACAGGATACCCTGGCATGGCTTCCTTTTGAGAAAACGGATATTCCGGAAGGATACACCGCATTCAAGATTATGGTTTCAGGGCTTAAAGGGGGCCACTCCGGTGATGATATCAATAAAGGACGGGGTAACGCCAACAAGATACTCAACCGTTTCCTCTGGACAAACCGGGATGACCTGAAAATAAAACTGCATGACTTCAATGGCGGTAACCTCCGCAATGCCATTGCCCGTGAAGCTTTTGCCATTGTGATGATCCCGTCGGAAAAGGGGGAAGAACTGCAAAAAAAAGCGGAAGATTTTAAAAAAACAATCAGGGCTGAATACCATGCAACCGAACCCGGCCTGGAGTTTGGTGTTGAAGAAACCGATAAACCGGACTTTGTTGTGGATGACGACTCTGTTTTTAAATTGTTCAATGCTTTGTATGCCTGTCCTCATGGCGTGATCGCCATGTCGCAGGATATTGAAGATTTTGTGGAAACCTCTACAAATCTGGCTTCTGTTAAGTTTGAAGACCACGAGATTCTGGTAACGACCAGCTAGCGTAGTTCGGTTGAGTCTGAAAAAGAAGATGTTGTTAACATGGTAGCCAGCGTTTTTAATCTGGTTGGGGCAAGGATTGAGCAAAGCGACGGTTATCCCGGATGGACACCCAATCCCGATTCCCAAATCGTAACCATTACCGAACAGTCCTACAAAAAATTATTCCATAAAGATCCTGAAGTACTGGCCATTCATGCCGGCCTGGAATGCGGACTGATCGGTGACAAGTATCCGGGGATGGACATGGTTTCATTCGGACCAACGATAAAAGGGGCGCATTCGCCCGACGAAGGTATCGAAATAGAAAGTGTTCAAAAGTTCTGGGACCTGACACTGGATGTTCTGAAAAACATTCCTGAAAAAGAATAAATAATTATTAAGTGTTTGTTAAGAAATAAAGTTTACAGAATTAACGCAGTTACTTTTTTTATTTTCAAGGCATAAAAGTTGCGAATAGCCACAGTTTATTTAAGGGGGTGTGGATTTTATTTTTGCGCAAAACCATCCTTCTGTTTTTGAAAAGAAAGGAGACCCTTACAACCTGATCAGGCTGGGTTGGGGATTTGATATTCAGCTAAAGCACCAGATCATCAATTTCAATGTTACGGTAAACAATCTACCGAATGTGGCTTATTTCGATTACCTGTTAACGCTCAAGGATGTTGGCATTTACAACACGGGCAGGAATATTTCGGTCAATTTAAAAATACCATTTGGCCTGAAAAGATAAAACAAAACGGATACCCGATATTGCCAATTGAATGCCGGAGACTGTTGGCTTCCCTAAAACCCCACACCAAACCCTATCCTGATGATCGGGTTCGTATAGGGAGAATACTGATTGTCAAGTACATTAAACAAGATGGCAAACGATGCGAAACCCCGTCCTCCTATATTTTGCAAATAACCGCCACCGATGAACAAACTGTTGATCCATTGTCGCGGCTGTTCAATATAATCGAAACTCAACGCTTCGTATTCAGCTTGTCCGAACAACCCTTTCCAGAAAACATACCTTGCAAACAAGCTGGCCCCGTAATGGTTCAGGTTCGCCCGTTTTCCCGGTGCCACTTCATAACTGTTATAAATATAGGTCAGCCGCGTACCTACCTGAAAAGCATTCGTCACCTGATAGCCTATCAACGGCGAAACCTGAACGTAAGAACTGTAAGATGAAAATCCCGCGCCCAACATACCGCCTGCAAACCAGCGCCTGGGTTTGGCTTTTTTTCTGGTGTCTTTTTTAACCGTTCCTTCGCGTTTTTGTCCGCTTGTGTTTTGATATTGTGCCTGTAAACCTGTAACAAAAGCCACAAAAAGTATAATAAGAATGAACCTGAAAGTTTTTTTCATACCTGTGATCTATTAAAATCAAACAATTATTTAACAATAAAAACGAAAAATCGCCGTAATTGTTTTTTGATTGTATTTTTGCCTTTAATATCCGATTGGATAATTATGTATCAATTTAAACAAATATCATTCCTGTTTTTCTTCGCCCTTACTTTATCAGTAATTATTTTTTCGTGCCGCAAAGATATTACTATTAGTGATGACCCTTCCATAAAACTCAATTTTTCAAACGATTCAATCATCTTCGATACTGTTTTTACCTCTCTTGGATCGGCTACCCAACAGTTGATGGTTTACAATCCTTCCGGCAAAACGGTAAGCATTTCGAACATCATGCTTGCCGGGGGCAATGATTCGCCATACCGCATCAACGTGAACGGACAATCGGGTTCAACCTTTAAAAATATAGAACTGAAAGGTGGTGACAGCCTGTACATTTTTACACGGGTAACCATTAACCCCAACGATATCAGCAACCCTTATGTGGTGGAAGACAGTTTACTTTTTCTGACTAACGGAAACGAGCAAAAAGTGAAACTGGTGGCCTGGGGCCAAAATGCCAATTACATCCTGGCCGACCAGTACATTAAGGGCTTTCCCCCCTTCAAAGTAGTTGCCGACAGTCTGGAAACCGTGCACTGGACCAGTGAAAAACCTTATGTGATCTATGGTTATGCCGTTATTAATTCTTATGGCAAACTGATTATTGATGAAGGCACGCGGGTTTATTTTCATGAAAATTCAGGCCTTTGGGCATTCACCGATGGTGTTTTGAAGGTTCTTGGAACCCCGGAAAACCAGGTTACTTTTCAGGGTGACCGCCTTGAAGCTTTTTACGATGACCTGCCGGGACAATGGGACCGCATCTGGCTGATGGAAGGCCGGACAGGTGAAAATCATGAAATAGAAAATGCGGTCATCAAGAACGGTTTCATCGGAATTCAGGCAGAATCTTTCCAGCGCCCAACTGAAAATAAAGTGGTGCTCAACAATGTAATTATTGAAAACATGACAGGCATAGGGGTTTTTACACGTTTGTTTAACATCACGGCAACCAATACCGTGGTGGCTAACTGCGGAGGCTATTGTCTGGCTTTTACCGGCGGCGGTTATTACGATTTCCGTCAGTCCACCATTGCCGGTTACTGGTCTTATTCGGTGCGCAATACTCCGACGGTACTTATCAACAATTACCTTGTGGATACTAATGATCAACCGGTTCCGCTACCCATTAATTTCAACATGGGAAACAGCATCATTTACGGTTTCAATCAAAACGAATTTGAAACGGACATGGTGGGCGATGCCGATTCGCTGTATTACCTAACCAACTGCATTCTTAAAACCATTTATAATGTCAGCAATTCCGATAACTATAAGGACATCTTAAAAAATCAGGATCCCAAGTTTGTGGATTTCCAGGCCAACGATTACCGGCTGGATACACTTTCCCCGGCTATAGATTATGGCAATCCCGATATTGCAGCAACAGTTCCTTATGATATTTTGGGCAATCCCCGGACAGGGCATTATGATCTGGGGGCTTATCAGTTTGTGCCGGGCCAGGGGGGAGATAACAACTAAATCACTTTTTATTAACCTGAGTTCGATGTTGGGGGCTGGGCTTTATTGTTCAAGGCGTTTAATTTCAGTCTGTATTTCTTCAATAATTTCAGGATTCATTATTACCTTTTTTCCGTTAGCTTTAGACGAAAAAATGTAAAATACTTTGCCACCAAATTCCTTTTCAAATTTTTCGTGTGTCTTTTGCTGTAATCCTTTTTCCTTGAAAATTTGGGATAGTTGAATGCCTTGATTTACGGGTTTAATTTGTAACCCAATATACTTTTCTTTGATTTTTATGAAAAAATCAACATTGTAGAGCCTGTCCCATTTGTCTGGGGCTGGTTCGATTTTGTAATCAAGTTCTTGTTTGAGCTGACCATATATCGTTTTTATTTCTGTCCAATAGCCATCAAAGGTTCTGTCTATTACAAGCTGAAGCATATAATCAATACAATCTTGCTCGGTGATTTCTTCTACTTCTGCTGAAATTACTTCTGTTATTTTGATGTAGAGTTTTTTACCAAGGTCAATTATGTGGTCTTTTGAACGTACATTTGAGAAATAATATTCTCTCCACTCTTCTAATGTTTTTGGCTCACATTGCCTTATGCTTTCCGATGTTGGCCCAACATTTCTTTTGAAGTTCAGTTGGAAACGATTCATTGCACTATTTAAAATCCATTCTTTTGCCATATTATCTGCCTGTTAAATAAGTACAATAGTTTGATTTTTTTCATTAAAGTCGGTACCAGTAATTATTTACCATTGTTTGAATTAATACTTATAAATTTATTTTTATACTTAAAATCAAAGGAAGTATCAGGTTCTGCAAATCCTTCTTTTATTAAGTGTGCATTTAAAAAAGTTTTATTTTTTAAATATAAATAACACATCAAATTATTCTGCTTATCATATTTTTGATTGTCGAACTTCATAAAAACCTTTTGCCCTTTTGTCTTATTGTAAAGAAACTGTTTGGCAGAACCATTTGAAGCCTTGTTCTCTTTTACCCCAATAAGTCTGACTACAAGGCCGTTATTGAGTTTAACCAACTCAGGACTAATGATTTCTTTTACTGTGTAATAATCTTCTCTTTGCCCACTATTTTTGTCGATTTTTGAGCCAAATTGAAGCTTTTTTGGGTCAATCTTTTTATCAAGATTTTGAAAATCAACGAACCGATAAGGTAAGTTATCAAACTCCTTTTCTGTGTCAATGTTGATAACGTCTTTTAAAAACTGGTATGTTGTTCCTGCAATATCGGCTTGATTTATGTTTAATTTGTCTTTTGCAATTTCAATAAATTCAGGGTTAATTTCATAACCGATTGAGCTTCTTTCCAATTTCCGGGCGGCTAAAGATGTCGTTCCACTACCCATAAATGGGTCTAATACTGTTTCACCTTTAAAAGCAAACATTTTAATTAATCTTTTTGGCAATTCTTCAGGGAACATGGCTATATGCCCACTTTGTCTCACCCCACCAAAATTCCAATGACCTGCGAAATATTTTTTCCATTCTTTGGTGGTCATTTTAGATTGTTCCTTTATTTCTTTACTCACTTTTGTTTTAGAAGTTCCTAACTTCTTGAAAATTAAAATAAACTCATAGTCGATTGACAGAATTCCATTTCTTGGAGTTGGAAAACTTCCCATTAGAGATGCACCACCTGTTGTATTGGTTGTGGTTTGCTTTTGCCAAATAATAGCCCCCATATAATCAAACCCGATACTTTCACAAAATTTGATTATTTCAGTTCGGATAGGAATTACTTTGTAACGTCCATAGTAAACAGCTCTTGCAAATTGGTCACCAATATTTACACATAGTCTGCAACCGTTATCAAGAACCCGATAACATTCTTTCCAAACAAGATTGAGATTGTTAATGTAGGTTTCATAATCTTCGTGATAACCGATTTGATTTTCTGTTCCATAGCCTTTTAATTGCCAATAAGGTGGCGAAGTAATAACTAAATTGACCGACTTGTTAGGAATAAGATTCATCTGTCGGCTGTCTCCATTTATTATTTTATGTGTTGTCTTCACAATAAGTTTTCTTTTATTTTACAATCAGCAAAGTTAGTCATAATATAAGGTTTTCCGTCCGATTTCACGGTTTTTCTTAGCCTTTATCCCAACGGGTTATATCAAGTGATTTTTAATGCAGAGATGACATGCTATTGGATTTTTTATAAATAAATTTCGGTAATTACTGAAACTGTGAGCAAAACTTATGTCGAACTCAGGTTAGTAATCATTTCACACATATTATTCTGTTGAGCTTTATCCAAATTTTTGCATTTTTGTAATCCAATTCAAAAATTGAATGTATGATCATTGGCATAGGCGGCATCAGTACGGGGGGTAAAACCTGGATTGCACAAAAAATTATTGAGCGGTTACGGAACCAAAAAACAGTCAACACCTTATGCCAGGACAATTATACCCTGACAAAAGAAAATATACCCATGATCAGGGACCACATTGACTGGGAAATTCCCGAATCAATGAATTTTGATAAATTTTACAAAACCATTGTTAAAAATTCCCGGAAATATGATGTTGTTGTGGCTGAAGGCTTGTTTGTTTTTCACCAGGAACGCCTGGTAAACCTGTATGATAAGATGTTGTATTTTACCCTTGAAAAAGAAAACTTCCTTAAAAGGAAAAAGAAAGACCTTCGCTGGGGAAAAGAGCCTGAGTGGTATATGGAGCATATCTGGGAGAGTCATCTTCTTTACCGGAAGGATACAGACAATTTAGACAACTTGCTCATTGTAAAAGGTGAATTCCCTGTTGACCTCGAACGCATTTTCACTTATCTTGGATTTTAATTGTTAATCTACGGATTGTTTTATTCAACTTTTACTTCTGTGTATTTTCACTCATATCACCTCTCCATTCAAAATAACGGTTTCCACTTTATTGGTTCCGTAATAATAAGGGAAATACTCAACAGTCGGGATGGGTTCGGTAATGAACAGATTGGCTTTTTTGCCTTTGACAATGCTGCTCAACTGATGGCTTAGATCCATGGCATAGGCTGAGTTTATGGTAGCGGCATTGATGGCTTCATCGGGCAGCATTTTGTATAAAATGCAAGCCATCGAAACAATCAACTGCATGTTTCCCGATGGCGACGAACCGGGATTAAAGTCACTGGCGAGGGCAACAGGCAGCCCGGCGTCAATCATTTTACGGACAGGGGCATAAGGCATATTTAAAAAGAACGCTGCCCCGGGTAAAATGGTTGGCATGGTGTCGGAACCCAATAACGCTTTTATCTCTTCTTCGCCTGTATATTCAAGATGGTCAACTGACAAAGCATGATGTTTGACACCAGCCTGAATACCACCCGAATAATCGAGTTCGTTGGCATGAATTTTACCCCGAAGTCCGTATTTGTGCCCCGCTTCCAATAGTCTTTCTGTATCTTCAACCGTAAAAAACCCCTTGTCACAAAAAACATCAATGTGATCAGCCAGCCCTTCTTCAGCAACCTTCGGAAGCATCTCATTGATCACAAGGTCAACATACGCTTTTTGATGATTCCTGTATTTCATGGGTATGGAATGGGCGCCCAAAAAAGTAGCTTTTATCGTCAGTGGCGACAGCTCCTTTAATTTTCTGATCACCCTCAACATTTTCAGTTCTGTTTCCGTGGTCAGGCCATAACCGCTCTTGATTTCTACAGCTCCGGTCCCATAACGGATGATCTCTTCAAGACGGTTCATGGCCGATTCGATCAACTCTTCCTCACTGACCTCCTGCATCTTCTTTGCAGAATTCAATATCCCTCCTCCCCTCGCTGCAATTTGTTCATACGATAATCCCTTTATTTTATCAATGTATTCGATTTCACGTGAAATGGGATAAACCAGGTGTGTATGCGAATCAACAAAAGAAGGAAAAACCATTTTTCCGGTTGCCTCAATGATTTGTGTACGATCATTCAACCCGTTGCGATCAAGATCTTTCATCTTACCGAATGCTTCTATTTTATCATCTTTGATCTTCAACCAGGCGTTATCAAGCGTTTCCAACTCAGCCATTGCTTTACCACAAACCTTTTGTTTGGGATCATTTTCAACCTGGACAATTTTTTTGATGTTTTCTATCAGTAAATCCATTTTTACTATTTATAATCTTTATAAAATACTTGTTGATCTGTAAGAATTACATGGGATACAAAGATAATCAACACCTTCCAGACAACCTAATGAATAAAACAAATGTCTTTAAAACCGTATTTGAATATTGACGTATAAAAAGGAAATATTACTTTTGTACGTTCATTAAAAAATCCAAATTATTTAATAACGAATATCATGCGATTTAAAAGTTACTTTACGGCTTTGTTTCTGGCCCTGATTTCATTTACCATTTCTGCCAAACCGGTTGACAAGGCAACAGCAGAAAGGGTGGCCATTCATTTTTATTATTCCCAGGCCAACCTGTTTGATTCCTCCTGTTCTTTGAATGACCTCACGATTGTTGATACTTACAAAACAGGAGAAGCCTATTACGTTTTTAATTTTGAGAAAGGATGGGTGATTGTAGCGACTGATGATGTGATGTGGCCGGTTGTCGGATATAATTTTACAGGTCATTTTCCCTCAACTGACCAATTAAATACGAACCTGAAGAGTTGGATGAAAACCATTGAAGATGAAGCCACCTATGTTGCTGAGCAGCATATTCAGGCCAGTCCTGCAGTATTGTCGGAATGGGCCACATATAACAAGACAGATAGTGATTTTACGATGCCCGAAAACAGGACGAGGAGTGAGGTTGAACCCATGTTGAGCTGTAACTGGGACCAACCCGATCCTTATAATTTACTTTGTCCGGATGATGAGGCAGGACCCGGTGGCCATGCATTGGTAGGTTGTGTAGCCACCGCCATGGCTCAGATTATGGATTACTGGAGATATCCTATACATGGCTCAGGGCAGTTTTCCTATTATGAATCTCCCTATGGTGTAATCAGTGCTGATTTTGGTAATGCCACGTATGAATGGGACGGTATGCAGAATTCCATTGATCCTGATAATCCATGGGCCATTGCCCTGATCAGTTTTCATGCCGGGGTAGCCGTCCAGATGAACTATGGCCCCACAGCATCAGGATCACAAAGCACCAGGGTACCTCATGCATTTAGTTATTATTTCACCTACGATGGGTCTGCCCAATATCTTGAAAAAAAGGATTATAGTTTTTCCACCTGGCAAACCATGATGCAGGCTGACCTGGATGCCGGACAACCTTTGTATTATTCAGGATTTAGCAACGATGGAGGCCATGCCTTTGTATGCGACGGATACCAGGGCGACAATTACTATCATTTTAATTGGGGATGGAGCGGGTATCAGAACGGATATTATACTTTGCAGGACGTCAATGGATTTAGCTCGGGCCAGGGGATGGTTCGGAATATTATTCCCGGTGATGCAGATTATCCTTATGTGGCTGATGGTGAAGATACACTGACGCAACCTTCCGGATCATTTACCGACGGCAGTGGCCCGGTTGAAGATTATCCTTCCGGGATGAATGCTTCATGGCTGATTAGTCCGCAAAATGAAGAGGACTCTGTGACTAGTATTACACTTTCTTTTGTTAAATTCGACACCGATCCGGCTGATACCCTGAGAGTTTACGGAGGCAACAGTACCAGTGACGATCTGCTTGGTAAATATGCAGGAAGTGACTTGCCCGAAAACCTTACTTTTGATGGAAACCAGATGCTGGTCACTTTTAGCTCAACCGGTTCGGCAAAGGGTTTTTTAATTGAATACAACACAACTTCCCCAAGCTGGTGCAACGGTTCAGAAACATACAGTGAGCCTTCAGGAACGTTTACTGACGGGAGTGGTAGTTTTTATTATAACAACAACACAAACTGTATGTATAAGATCACCAATCCGGAAGCCGTTAACATTACCCTTGAATTTACCGAATTTTCAACCGAAGCTGATAATGATGTGTTACAGGTGTTTGATGGAGACAGCCAAACATTGCTCGGCGAGTTTTCAGGAGATGAATTGCCCGATGTGATTTCGGAAGAAACCAGCACGCTTATGTTACTTTGGTCAACCAACTCAACCGTTAAAGGCCCCGGTTGGACAGCAGATTATTATATTGACGGAGTTGGTATCGGTGAATCTTCTTCCAATAATTTTGCGGTTTACCCAAATCCGACAACAGGTTATTTTAACATTACCTTTGATGAATTGCCTTCAAACAATTCTGTTGTTCAGGTAATTTCCATGAACGGCCAGGTGGTTTATCGTGAAACCATCTCGAAGTTTTCCGGAAAAAATACGATGGCCATCAATTTAAAAGGTCAACCGAAAGGTATTTATCTGTTAAGCCTGATTTCCGGAAACAAAAAAGTTGACAAGAAGATTGTCCTGAAATAGAATACCGGAATTCACTTTATTTTGGAAAGGCTGTTACAAAAAAACTCATTTGTGACAGCCTTTTTTTGAATTTTCAGGACTAACCATTCTCTAACACAATGGGCTGTTTCCAATTAAGGAACGACAATAATTACCAGTGGATCAACAATATAAAACAGTGCCGATTAAGGGGGGTTCTAAAAATTACTTCGCATCAAGATTTTCAGCGTTTTTTATAGGCGATGAAAATTTTTGAAGCACTATCGGGATAATGTGAGAAAATTTGAAGAAGTATATGAAAAAC
>Ga0114931_10002713_pt1 | contig 22488 bp, 16 predicted proteins | sample 2SBtaG_FD_89579 | JGI IMG/M metagenome (GOLD analysis project Ga0114931, IMG submission 89579) | Deep subsurface microbial communities from Kolumbo volcano to uncover new lineages of life (NeLLi) - 2SBTROV14_V59a metaG | ecosystem: Environmental > Aquatic > Marine > Volcanic | place: Kolumbo... | reverse complement strand
CATGCGGCTCGCACGCCGCGCCGGTTTCACGTTGGTCGTTTCAGCCCGCAGCGGCGAAAGCGAAGATGCCACGATTGCCGACCTGGCGGTTGGCACGCGTGCCGAGCAAATCAAAATCGGCTCGGTTGCCCGCAGCGAACGTCTCGCCAAATACAACCGCCTGCTGCGGATTGATGAAGAGATTGTTTCGAGCCACGGCCGGCCGCCGGTGTTGTGAAAGCGAGCTTGCGAGATCAATTTCAAAACGGGATGGATACTGAACAACAAAGAGGTCGGGGTTAAATAGGTCGAGTATAGGAGTCATTCAAGATGAACCGATATTTCGTCGATAAAGAGCATTGTTCCCATCACCGGATTTTCCCGGGCGTTGATATCTATACGACTTTCGGCGACGGCATGATGCTATCGTTGGTCGAGTTCGAACCGCATGCCGTGGTCGAAGAACATCATCACCCGCACGAGCAGATGGGGCTGATGCTCGAGGGCGAGGCGGAGTTCATCATCGGCGGCGAGTCGCGCATCATCGGCCCGGGTGGCATGTGGTGCATTCCCGGCGGCGTGCCGCACAAGGTGATCGCCGGCGACCGGCCCGTGCGGGCCGTGGATGTGTTTCATCCGATCCGCGAGGATTACAAGTGAACTGGCGCATCGTTTATTTCTCGATGTTGGCTACCCTGGGGGCACTGACGTTGGGCTGTCGCGGCATGGGGGCCGGGGCGACGATTCCGTACGACACGGCCGCCGGTTATTTTGATCGGGCGCGGATTACGTATCGATTTGATGCCGGTCGCGAAGGTTTGCCCGTTTCGGCCGCGCGCATCGAAGGCCAACTGGTTTCATACGACCCGCTGCCGTCGGCCCCGCTTCCCAACCAAACGGTCGGAACGCTCGAGATCGACTATCCCCACCCGCGCCAAGGCGAAGGCGCGGCGATGGTCACCGTCAAGCTACACTCCCGGCATGCCCCCTCCGAGACGGGTGAAGCGGCCAGCCATTCCGGGAAATCGCAAGCGATCAAGGAAACGTGGCAGTGGAGCATTTCGCGACAAGAGCTGAGCGAGGTTTTCGATGCTCTACGTCAGACCGGATATTTTGATTCTCAAACCCGCACCGCCGGTGAAGTTCGCATTTCGGCCAATCTCGACGGGGCCACGGTTCGCCGCGATTGGCAGCATGTGGCGGCACTGGACGAATTGATGCGCCGCACCCGTAGTCATGGGCGATTGGTCTCGTACTACCGTTCGCCCGAAACGGTGCCGGCCTATTCAACCGCGTTCTCGGCAGTGGCCACGTTTCGCCGCCTGGCAAAGCGAGATCAAACCGCGATTGCACGCCGCGGCGGGCTTGGCGGCTTGGATGCGTCGCTGGCCGGCACGAACGGCCTGGCCACTCCCACGCCTGACGGCAACGGGCTGATGGCCCGGCTTCCGGCGCAAGTTCAGCGTCGCTGAGCAACCGGCATCCCCGCGGTGTCGCGCCGCGGCAGCCGCCGGTTCGTCACAACGAGCGGTCAACCGCCTCGGCGACTTTTCGACAACGGTCCATGGTCTGTTGGAATTCGTCGAAATTGAGCGACTGATATCCGTCGCTCAGGGCGTTCTCCGGGTCGGGGTGAACTTCGAGTAGCAAGCCGTCGGCACCAGCCGCCACGGCGGCGCACGCCATCCGAGGCACAAGGTACGCGTGCCCCGTGCCGTGGCTGGGATCGATCACAATCGGCAGGTGGGTTTTCTGGTGCAGGTAAGCGACGCTGGCCAAGGGAAGCGTGAATCGCGTGTGCGTTTCGAATGTACGGATACCTCGCTCGCAAAGCATGACGTTCGGGTTACCCGCATCGAGAATGTATTCAGCCGCCAAGAGCAGCTCATCCATCGTGGCGCTTGGACCGCGTTTCAACAGGCAGGGGGTACCGGACCTTCCGGCCGCTTCGAGCAGTCGGTAGTTTTGCATGTTCCGCGCGCCGATTTGCAGTACGTCCGCATATTGGGCGACCAGCGGCACGTCCTCGCAGGCCAGAACCTCGGTCACAATGGCCAAGCCGGTCGCCTCGCGGGCGGCAGCCAGCATCTTCAGCCCAGCTTCTTTGAGCCCTTGGAAACTGTAGGGACTGGTTCTCGGTTTGAACGCGCCGCCTCTGAGGGCGGTGGCTCCCGCGCTGCGTACGGCCTCGGCCGCGCGCAGGATTTGTTCTTCGTTCTCAACCGAACAAGGGCCGGCGATGACGGCGACCGCCTTGCCTCCGACGGTCAGGCTGCCCGCGCGAACGACGGTCGTTTCCGATTTGACTTCTCGGCTAGCGACCTTATAGGGGGCGAGAATGGCCACGACTTCGGCCACGCCGGATCCGCTTTCCAGCGATCGTCGATGTTCATCTCGCTTTTCGCCGATGGCGGCGATCACGGTCCGCTCGGTACCGACAATCACATGTGCCTTGAGCCCTAGTTTTTCGACCCGCCCGACCATATGCCGCACCTGCTCTGGGCTGGCACCTTTTTTCATCACGACAATCACGGCCATGGGCTCCTGTTCGAGTCGGGTCGCGATTGGCAAGAGGCGGCTCGCGCCGCCGCCGTCATACGCGGCCCTCGGAAAAAAAATTCAGCGGGGGAAAGAGTGATCCAGCATGGTGTCAATCGTCCTGACGTTAGCAACCGCGGTTTCCACGTGCTGTTTCACCAAGACCAATAAAAAAACCCCGAAACCACGACGGGTTTTGGGGGCCTGTGACAAACAATTCAGTTTACACTGGGTGGCTACAAACCTCCCACGGCCCCGCAAGCCGGCGGGCCAAAAAAATAAAATGAGAAATACCATGCTTCTGCGGGGCGAGGTCGCTTCATGGGTGTATTGTGGCACCGCGACCGACCCGATGCAAGGAGGGCAAGAACCAAACGAGCCCCGATCGGCGGCTCCGCGGAGACAAGCCCGCCGGGCGTGTGGAGTACCATCCCCTCGCAGTACCTCCGCCGCCGTGGCTGGCTGCCTGCTGTCAAGAGTCGCGGGAAAGTAAGCAGCGTGGGGTCGGGCGGGGCGGCCAGGATATTTGTGGAATGAAAGGCAAGCCGAGCTTCGCAATCCGGGGCACTTAGCTTAGATTGGCCTGCAATGACTCTGCGGAATTTGCGGGGCCGTGCGCAAGCCATGGCGAGATTTGCAGACGCCGAAGCGACCGATTCGCCGGAAATGGCGATCTGGAACCGTACAAAACTCCCCGATAGATGACCGCGCAAGGGTTTGATGATGATCGAACGAGCTTTGAAAAATCCTTATCTCGTGGTCGTGGCCGTGCTGGGGGTTTTTGTCCTCGGCTTTGCCTCGTATCGAAAGATTCCGGCTGACTTGCTGCCGATTTTTCAGACCCCCGCCGTGCAGATCGTGACGTTCTATCCCGGCATGCCGCCGGTGGTCATGGAACGCGACATAATGAGCCGCCTCGAGCGTTGGACCGGGCAATCGGTCGGCATCGAGCATCAAGAAGCCAAGGCGATGCTCGGCGTGGCGATCGTCAAGGACTTCTTCCGCGAAAACATCTCGCTCGATACGGCCATGAGCCAGGTGACCAGCTATGCGGTGAGCGACATGTTCTATCTGCCGCCAGGAACGATTCCGCCGATGGTCATGCCATTCGATCCCACGGCTTCGGTCCCGCTTTGTCTGGTCAGCGTGTCGAACCCCGAGATGAATGAGAAAGAGTTGTATGACATTGCCTACTTTGAATTGCGCAATCGTCTACAAGCCATTCAGGGCGTCATCGCGCCGGCCGTTTATGGCGGCAAGCTGCGGCGGATTCTAGCTTACGTCGATCGCCAAAAGCTCGAAGCCCGCGGCCTCTCTTTGCTCGACGTGCAACAGGCGCTGATGAAGCAGAACGTGTTGATTCCCGCCGGCAACGCGAAGATGGGCGACGTTGATTTTCAGATCTTTACCAACGCGCTGCCCGGCACGGTAGCCCAGTTGAACGAAGTGCCGATCAAGATGGTCGACGGCGCGCCGGTGCTGATGCGCGACGTCGGCGAAGTGCGCGACGCGGGCCAGATACAAACCAACATTGTCCGCTCCAACGGTTCGCGGCAGGTTTACATTCCCATCTACCGCCAGCCGGGAGCCAATACGATCGAGATTGTCGATTCGATCAAAGACCGTCTGGCCCGCATCCTGGCCCGGCTCAAGGACATGAACGCCGACGACCCGAAGATGCAAAGCCTGGTGCTGAGCGTCGCGATGGACCAATCCGTGGGGGTTCGCGAAAGCCTGAAAGGCCTTCAGTGGGCCGCTGGGTTGGGCGCGGGGCTTGCCGGGTTGGTGGTCATCCTGTTTTTGCGCCGCTGGCGGCTTACCGTGATCATCTTGATGGCGATCCCACTTTCCATTCTGGCGGCCGTGATCGGCATGTTTTATACGGGCGATACGGTCAACGCCATGACGCTCGGCGGGCTCGCTTTGGCGGTGGGCATTTTGATCGATCAATCGATCGTGGTGCTGGAAAACATCGTGCGACATACGCGCATGGGAAAATCGCCCGCGACGGCGGCGCTCGACGGAGCGAGAGAAGTTTCTCTGCCGATCTTGGTTTCGGTCGTCACGTTCTGCCTGGTTTTCTATCCGGTTGTTTTCCTGTCCGGGATCGCCCGATTTCTGTTTACGCCGTTGGCCATTGCGGTGAGTTTCGCCACGATCGCGTCTTACCTAGTGGCCGTCTTCTTCGTTCCCGCCGCTGCCGCGACGCTACTCTCCAAGCAGGAATTAACCACGGCCGGCGAGCAGGAAAGCCGCTATTGGCTGTCGCCGATCATCAACGGCTATGGCTGGCTGCTGCGCCGCACATTACGTCGGAAGTGGACCGTGCTGGCTGGATCGGCCTTGTTGTTCGCCATCGCGGCAGTCGTGCTCTTGAACATGGGCCGCGAGCTATTTCCCGCGGTCGATAGCGGGCAATTTACGATCTACGTGCGGCTGCCTTCCGGAACGCGGATCGAACGCACGGAAGAGAAGATCAAGGCCATCGAGAAAGTGATTATCGATAAGCTCGGTCAGCCCGACCCGGCCTTCGCGCTGGGGAACGAGGATTATCCCGGCTCGTATCTGCAAATGTTGATTTCCAACATCGGCGTCTTGATGGATTGGCCGGCGGCGTACACACCCAACACCGGCCCGATGGATACGTTCATGCTCGTGCAATTGAAGGACAAGCCGGGACGGCCGAACGTCTTCGACCTAGTGGCCGACCTGCGACGTGAAATGCGGGACCGCTTTCCAAGCGTCGAGTTTGCATTTGACACCGGCGGCATGCTAACCGCGGCGCTCAACATGGGCGAACCTTCGCCGATTCACTTTCAGATTACCGGTTCCGACCTGAACACGGCCCAGGAGATCGCAAAAATCGTCAAGCAAGAGGCTGCCCAGGTGCCGGGAGCGGTCGACGTGCGGGTCGCACAGCGGATGGACTATCCGATCCTCGACGTCGAGATGGACCGCGTGCTGGCCGCTTACCAAGGGGTTTCCGTCGACGACGTGATGAAGAATCTGGTCAGCGCGACGAACAGTTCGATCAATTTCGATCCTGCGTTTTGGATCGACCCCCGCAACGGCAACCATTATTTCCTGGGCGTGCAGTACCGGGAACACGACATCAATTCGCTGGCAACGTTGCAAAACGTCCCCATCACGGGTAGCGGCAGCACACGACCCGTGCTGTTGCGTAACGTGGCGCACATCACGCGGTCCACCGGCCCGGCGGTGATCAACCATCGCAACATCACCCGCGCCACGGATATTTACGCCAACGTGCTACCCGGCTTTGCCGTGGCTTCGGTCGTCAAGCAGATCGAGCAGCGGCTACAAGATGAGCCGCGGCTTAAGCTAGCGGCCGAACAAACCGAGCGTGGCGTGGTCTACGGCGTGACCGGACCGGACTATGCCGGTCGTGGCTATACCATTGAAATGCAGGGCGAAGTACTCAGCATGCGCGAGGCGTTTCGACAGTTCGGCGGCGGGTTGGCGGTTGCGGCAATTCTTGTTTTCCTGGCCATGGTGGCCATGCTGCGATCATTCGTCACGCCATGGGTTGTGATGGTGACCATTCCGCTCGGCTTGATCGGCGTGGCCGTGGTTCTCTGGGCCACGGGATCATTCCTCAACATTCAGTCGCTGATGGGGATCATCATGATGACCGGCATCGTGGTCGAATACACCATCGTGCTGCTGGATTTCGCCGATGGCGAGGTTCGCCGCGGAAAGACGCCTGAAGAGGCGGTCTACGAGGCCGCGATCGTTCGCTTTCGCCCGATCTTGATGACCTCGCTGACGACCATCCTCGCGCTGTTACCCATGGCCATGGGGTTTGCCGGCAGCGATGCCGATCAGCCGCTCGCGCTGACGATTGTCGGCGGCGTTGTGGCCGCCACGCTGCTACCGAAATTCGTCGTGCCGTGTCTGTATTCGATTGTCAAACGTCCCGCCGCGATGTCGCGGTCCGCGGCGTAAGGCGACCCGAAACGCGAGAAGCGTCTCTTGTTTTTTGATCTCTCGAGGAGCCCTATCTTGACCGGCCATGCTCTTTTCAGACGAAGTGGATCGCCAACCGTCCCGGCATTCGCGCTGTTGGCGATGGTTACCGCGCTGTCGTTCTTGGTCGGCTGCGGGGGACCTGGACCAGCCGATCGATCGAGTGGCAAAAAGCAAGGCGACTCGTATGGCGTGCCTCGGGTCGAGACGGTCACGGTCGTGAAGCGAGATCTGTCGCGAACCACCGAAATGCCAGGCACGATCGAGGGCTACGAGACGGCCGACCTCTATGCCAAGGTCGGCGGGTATCTCGGCTCGATGAGCGTCGACATCGGCGATCCGATCAAGGCCGGCCAGGAATTGGCCCACCTTGAGATCCCCGAGATGCAGCGGGAACTTGAGCAGAAACAGGCCGAGACCGCGCGGGCCAAGGCGAGAGTTGCCCAGTTTGAGGCCGGGATCCAAGAGGCCAAGGCCGAGCAGGTTCGTGCCGCAGCGGCCGTTGACGAAGCAAAAAGCGCCCGGGCAGAAAAACAGGCGAAACTCAAATTTCGTAACAAAGAGTTCGAACGCACGCGAAAACTGGTCGAACGATCATCGCTTCAAGCGCAGCTTCTGGATGAAGCCCGGTTTCAGCTCGACGCGGCCGAGGCGGCGTTGGCAAGCGTCAATGCCCGCATCCGCACGGCCGCAGCCGAATTGGCAAAAGCCAAGGCTGGCGTGGATCGTGCCCAAAAAGATCACCAAAGCGCCGAGGCCGACGTCGCGGTGGCGCATGCCGAAGTCGCGCGCGTAAAAACGCTGCTCGACTACGCAGCGATTCGCGCGCCCTTCGACGGCATCGTCATCAAACGTTGGGTTGATCCGGGCGCATTTATTCAGCCGGCGGAAGGTAACAGCGCGGCTCGTCCGCTGCTTTCAGTCAGCCGAACCGACCGGGTTCGCGTGTTTTTGGATCTGCCGATGGACCAGATTCGCTTTCTGGACCGAGGGGATCGTGCCGTGATTCGGCGTCTCACGGTTTTGCCCGACGAACAGTTCGAAGGTCAGGTCGCGAGATTTACCAGGGCGATCGATGAATCGTCTCGGATGATGCGTGTGGAGATTGATCTCGATAATCCGAATCGCCGTCTGATGCCCGGCTATTACGGCTATGTGACGTTGTATCTCGAAGAGTATCCCGAGACTCCCACGGTTCCCGCCTCCGCCGTGATGACCGATGCCGAGCATGCGATGTTTGTCTATGTGGTTGTCGAGGGCGTGGTCCACAAGCGGCCGGTCAAGCCCGCTTACGAAGATGGCGTGATCGTCGGTATCGCCGCGGGATTAAGTGGAGGTGAGCAAGTCGTTCGCGCGGGCGCGAGTCAGCTTGCCGAGGGACAGGCCGTCGTTGCGGTCTCGGATGAGAAGGCCGGCGATTAGGGCAAAGATTAACGCGGGCCAGCAATGCCAGCACGCGGCATAGCCGACGACGTCGGCGTGCTGAAAGGCTCACCCGGCAGTGCCAGTTTGGCCGATCATGCCTAATAATGGAGTGGTACAAACCCGCACTAAGCCCCCGCGTTGGTTATGCGCCGCGAAAGACGGTTCGTTTGAAAACGACCGGCAGCCGCGACCCCCATAAATCGTTTTGGGCATCGCCGCGCGTGGCCCGTTCCCGCATGAAATGCTCGGCATGGAAGCCGCATTGAAGCGATCGGAACTGCTTCAAACCAAGAGATGGATCTCGATGCAATACCCCGGCCAGAACGGTCGCTGGGAACTTCGCTTTTCGGTAACAATGCGGTTCGTCGTGGGCGTTGCCTTCGCGATCCAGTTGCTACTGATTTGCCTCGCCGAAGCGGCGCCGATTGCTGAAAAAGACGCTCACCACCAAACGGCCCCACCGGTTGTACGTTTGCCGGTCGTTTCCGAAGATCGCGGCTCGCTGGCGTCGCATACGGTCTCGGGAGTACGCCCCGCGCGATTCACGACCCAGCCGGTCGTGGTTCCCGGTACACAAGTCCGGCGTCCAACGATCGCGCGTCTTGATCCCACAACACGGAACCCCGATCCCGGGATGACACCGCTCCAGCGTCGTGGCGCGCGAGACCGTGACGCTTCGGAATTGGTCTCTCCCGGAGCGATTCGCCAGCGGGATATGATTCCCACGGCGCCTCGGCCGGATAACGCGTTTCCGATCGATCTGGTAACCGCGCTGCAGTTGGCCGGCGCCAGCAATCTACAGATTGCCATGGCCCGCGAGAGAGTGCGTGAGGCAATGGCCGAACTCGCGCAAGCCAAGGTGTTGTGGGTTCCGTCACTTCAAGCGGGGGTGGGCTACAACCGACACGAGGGACAGATCCAGGACACGGGCGGCCAAGTGCTCGATGTCAGCCGCAACTCGCTGTTCGTCGGTGGAGGTGCCGTGGCTTCAAGCACACCGCCTTTGGCTGGCGGTTCGAATGGCCCCGCAAGGTTGGGGCTTGATCTTTCGCTGTCCGATGTGCTGTTCGAGCCGCTCGCCGCGCGGCAGGTGGCTCGCACGGCCCAGTTCAACTCTCGGGCAACATTTAATGACTCGCTGCTTCGAGTTTCGCTGCTCTATTTGCTGCTTACCCAGGCACAGGCGCAAGTCGCCATCGCCCAAGAAGCCGTCGGCCACGCCCACGAGCTGGTACGCATCACCGGCGACTTTTCCCAAGCGGGTCGAGGCCTTGAAGCCGACGCCCAGCGAGCGCGGGCCGAGAGGGCTCATTGGCAGCAACAGTTGTTCTTCGCTCGCGAGGACGTGGGCGTAGTTTCCGCGGAACTCGTCCGGCAATTGCGGCTTGATCCGACGGTCGTCCTGTTTCCGGCGGATGCCCCTTTGGGACCGCTTGAGCTGGTTGATCGCGACACGCCGCTAGACCGCTTGATAGGGATGGCCGTCGCACAACGCCCCGAGATGAGTCGAGAGCGGGCCGCCGTGGGCGAGTCGGTGGCCCGCGTGCGACAAGAGCGTTGGCGACCCTGGCTTCCCCAACTGCACCTGGGCGTGGATGCCGGCGGTTTCGGCGGCGGCACGGGAGCCTTCTTCGGTGACTTCAGCGACCGGCTCGATTTCGACGCACTGGCCGTGTGGCAGGTGCGTAATCTGGGGCTGGGCACCCAGGCGCAGCGTGCGCGCGTACGTAGTCTGAACCAACAGGCGCGAATCAATTTTGCCAAGTCACGCGATCTCATCGCCGCTGAAGTTGCCAAAGGATTTCGGCGGCTCCAGGCGCGGTGGCAACGCATCGAAGCCGCGAAATCCCAAGTGCGCGCGGCGGCGCGGGCGCTGCCGCTAAATTTCGAAGGGGTGCTCGGTGGTGAGCTGCGGGCCATCGAGGTCAAACAGGCGATCGCCGATTTGGCCGATGCGCGAAAAGCCTATCTCGAAGCGGTCGTGGCCTATAATCAGGCTCAATTCGAACTGTTGCGGGCAATCGGCGCACCACCTTCAACCTCACCTTTCGAGCCCTTGCCGACCGAGGCGTTGCCGGATGCCGCGGGGGCGACGACCAACGCGGTCGGCGGCGCTATCGTGGTGCCGGCGAATCCGGGCTAAGCCGCGAGATTCACTGCCCGCCGCAAAAATCACTGCCCGCCGCGAGATGAGGGCGCCGGTTTGACGGACCGATCTGAGCGAGCCGCCGCGGTGATCCGCACTTCGTTCTTCCGCACTTCGATCGCCAAGCCGTTTTGTGCCGCGACGGATTCAAGCACTTGGCGGACGGTGGCATCGTGCATCCGCACGCGGAACTTGAGGTCCGGCGTAATACCGATTTTCTCCAGCGCATCGACATCGAGCGTCATCGGCAAGGCACTTAATTGTCGCATGAACTCGATGAAGTCACCGAGCGTCACGTCGGCGAAATCGACTTTCGCGATCTCGAATTCCAGGCCCGGGGTCAGGTCAATCGACGAGTCAGCTTTGGGGGTCGCCGGCACTGCCGGGCTTTTGGGTTTCGCTTGCTCGGCCGGATCAGAATGGTCCTCCGGACCGAACGGCTCCGCGGTCGAGGCTGTCGGACTCCCGGTAGTCTCCGCGGGGGGAGCGTCGCCGGAGAGGGCGGGCTGCTGCACACCCGTGGCTTCCGTGGCCCGTTTGTCGTGGATGGTTGCCATTTGTTCGAGCACTCGGGGATCGGTGTCACTCGACAGAAACCTTACCGATCCGTCCGCCATGCTAACGACCATGCCGTCGGGTTGGCCGCTGCCAAACCCATCGGGTCCGTTGATGTAAGGCTGCTGGGCGAAGGGGCGCACGGTGGCCCCTCCTCCCGAAGCCCAAGGCCCCGTGTGATCGACCACGCCGACCAGCGCGAGCGTGTTCGACAGTCCGTCGCGGATCATCTCGCGGCTGACGCAGCGCTGATATCCAAACACTCCGGCACGAGGATCTCCGGCGTCGAGCCGGCCCGCATCAGCCCCCACACCGGCCATTCCGACATAGTGCGTTACCGGATAGCCTTCGCTGGTTTTTTGCGGCCCCAGCAACGGGTTGACGACCAACGCGAGCGTCTCGCGCGTGACCGGTTGATTTCGAGGATCGCTCCACGTCCGGCGGAAGTTGAGCCGGGCATGCCAATCTTGATGATCGTAGAAGGGTAGCAAGGTGGCAATCCAACTCAACCGGGATTCCGGGGCCAATTGCACCACCCCCGCGGCACCGCGAGGAAACGCACCTTCGGTTTCGCTGAACGACAGCAAGCCCCGCATCAACTGCTGATGATGGGCCTCGTCAGACGATCGCGCATTAGCCAGGCGGTCTTCACCTGATTTGAGCGGTGTGAGGGCTTCGGCTTTCGTAGCCTCTTCGACGTTCAGAGGCGAAGTGGAGGACGAATCGGTCGGGGTCGAAGCGTCGTCGTCCGCGGTCGGTTTTGCTTCGTCGGTGACCTTCAACGCCGGAGGACGTGTGGTGGGGGCTTCGGGAACAACCGGCTCGCCACGGTTCATCTGGTAGACGCCGATTGCAAAAACCACGATCAACAGCGAAGCGCCCGTTCCGGCCAACAGCAAGCGTTTATGCCACTGGGCTTCGGCGGCTGAGACCCATGCGGCAGGTCCGCCGACCACGGCGCCGGCAAGTTGGTCACTCAAGGCAATGGACGAATCGTTAGCGTCGCCGCCGATGGCCGCTTTCGCCGGCCCGCGCCGCCGAGCGCCGATCGCCTCGTCCGATTTGTGGCCCGGCGCTAAACCGTCGTGCGAAGCGAGGGAACCGCTGGACCACCGCGAACCGCTCGGCGAGGCATCGCCATCGGGTGGCGGAGTATCCATCAAGGAACTCTCGTCGGGAATGTTCGATCGCTTGCCGCGCAGCGGAGTCTTTCGCGGCCGAACTTCCAGAGCCCAGGAAGAGGATCCGCTGCCCGCCGTCGTCGAGTCCAACGCCGTGTCTGAAAGCGAGCCTGTCTGCTGGCTGTCGGCAACCGCCGTATTCGGCGACTGCTGGGGTGGTTCCCAATCCGCCGGCGGCACGATCTGCACCATGCCGCCGCATTTCGGGCAGGCAAGGATCTGACCGGCTGCCGAGGGGTCACGCACCTTTAGCCGGGCTTCGCAGGTCGTGCAAGTGATCGAAAATGCCGTTGTCACGATGCGGATCGTTTCAACAAGAGTGCACCAATACTGCGGGTGGCCCATGCAAACCGGATCGTGCGATGATCGCTCGGCCCGCGCCGGCTCAAGCAAGGCTCTGGTCACATAGCCAAGAATGTTCCGTCGAAATCAAGGAACCCATCGCGGGCCAATCTGGAAGATCGCCCGCGACAAGTTATCGCTAAGGTTCCGTAAAAAGCCCTCGCTGGGTCGCCGCCGAATCAAGTTGCCTCGAGAGGGCTATTTTTTGGATTGTAGGGCCGGAGGCAGCGGATCGCCGCGGCTTTCGGCCGCCTTGCGGGTCGTAATGAAAATGGTCTCGTGGCCGCTCTTGGGGTGCGGTTTTATAGTATAAACCAGTTTACCATCCGGGCTGGCGCGAGCGAGGATTTTGCGAAGAATCTCGGCTGCCGGCTTTTCAGCTTCGTCGAGCCCGAATGACTGATTCTTGGTGATTCCCTCGATTTGCAGATCGCGGCCGAGAATTTCGATCGGTACGCCCGCTTCCTCGCCAAGCAGCTCAATGGCCGTTTCGAGCGTCTGACGCGGGAATCGTAGCGTTACGGGCTTGGTGAGCCGCTCTTCGACCGTCATACGAGGTGCCGACGGGGCCGCCTCGCCACTGCCGACGGCCGACTTTTCGAGCAGATAAAGCCGCGTCGCCAATGCCAGGTTGTGCGCGGCGATGCTAGGCAGGTACACCCGTAACAAGACGTCGCGGTCGTCCAGAGCCGTACGTGTATAGCGCGCGCCGAGTTCGAGCATTTCCGGAAATCGGGACAGCACCGCACGGCTATAATCGCTGACCGCGTGGGCGGTCAACCAATCGCGGGCCGTGCGTGGAATCTCATCAGCGCGCGTGCGAAAGGTCTTGGCAAGGTCTTGGCCTTTGGCGTCCGCGTGATGGATAAGCCGCGTTTCGACGAAGAGGTTGGCGTCCAGATGTGCGCTGACCATCACGGCCGAGGCATCGTCGCGGAAGAAATTGTCCAGCGTTTTGAGCAGCGCGGCCCGTTCCTCTGGGAACAACGCCTGGGCGTCGGTCAGCAGAAAGGCGGGTGAGAAGATGACCGTTACTTGGCGTTGCCGATCGCTGTGTTGAAGCAGCGATTCGAAGTCGCGGCGCAATCCCGGCGGCTCGCCCGCCCGGACGGCAAGTTCGTCGAGTTCCGCTTTCGGCGCGACGACGATTCGCTGCGCCGGTTGAGTCTCGGACGTCGGTGGCAGCCAGTAAGATGTCTCGCCCCCATCGAAGAATGTGTGTCCATTTTGCGCGCGTTGGGTCGGTTGTCCCCATGCTTCCAGGAGTTCGGACCGTTCGACCGGCTCACGAGTTACCGCGGCGAGCGCCAGCGAGAGCTTTTCATCGGGCGTTTTGAGAAAGCCCAGTTGTAGTTCCGCGATGTTTTCCAGCGGCGTTCCGGCCATGGCTCGGATTCGATCTCGCCAAGGATCGATCCACGGCGCCATGGCGGCGGCGGTCTTGGCGCCTTCGGCCAGTTCGAGCAACTCGGCCGGACGGCAGCAAACGATGAGTTGCATCCCCGAGGGCAGATAAGCCAGGTTGAGCGGCTTGCCTGACGTCGGCGATTGCCAGGTTCGTTGCTCGCCGGGTTCCCGGTTCGTCGGACCCGCGATATCGAAGTCGTCCCTCCCCTGTTGGGTGACGATTGGTGAATCGGCCTGTCCCGAATCGGCGGCAGGCGGCGGACCACCTGAACCGGCAGAGTGCGATGCCGTCCGTTCCGCCTCGAATTGGTGGCGGACAAGCAGAACGACCAACAGAGCGGTCACCACAAAACTGGCAAACCAAACAAGCCGACCTAACGGTGCCCGTCGTCGCCGTCGTCGCTTCGCCGACAAGCTGTCCGCATCCATGTCGATCAAGAAAGGAGCGGCCATCGTCGGTTCGGCGGCCGTTGTCCCGGCTGAATCCGGTTTCGACATGGCCTGCGCGGTGAGATGATCGGCGGTCGAATCATCCGACGCGGTGGCCAGGCGAAGAGAACCCGGCTTCGTCGGCTCGGCGGCTTGCAAATCGGTGTTTTCAGCAAAGGTCGAATCTGTGACGTCCGACGGCAGATGGTCAGCCAGCCATAGCCAATAAGCCGCAAGGGTCGGCGTCGGTGGATCGGGAAGCCGCGTCCGCGGCGATCCCGCATAAGGCGCAAGCGCTTCGGCAGCAGCCTCAGCGGTTTGATATCGCTCAAATGGATCATTGGCCAAAAGGTATTCGGTCAACTCGACGATCGGCGCGGGAATATCCCGCTGCCGGAAATCGGACGTCCGCGCCTCGAATGCGGCGGCTTTCCGCCGTCGAGATTCTTGCTTGATGTCGGACGAAGGCGGCTGACCGGTGAGCATTTTGTAGAGGATCCACCCCAGCGAATACAGATCGCTGCGGGCATCGCCAAGGTCTCCCCGCCGACGTTCGGGGGCAAGCCCGGCGAACTCGTCGCGGGCGGGCTCCGTACCCACAGGTTGGCTACCGACCAACAGTTCGCTGAGCAGCTTGACGTGGCCGCTACGGGTAATCCAAACGTTCTTTGGTTCCAGGTATCCATACAGCGACCGCTGATGTTGAAGCGGCGCCAGTGCCAGCGCGATTTCGTAAGCCACGCGGCACGCCTCTTGCGGCGCGAGAGTGCCGTCTTGGTCGATTCGCGCGGCCAATGACCTTCCCGTCACAAATTCAAACGCCACGACGGCGCCTTGATGGGTGGCCGCGAAGGCAAACGTTCTATGGATGTGTGGGTGAACCAACGATGCGGCAGCCTTGCAACGTTGGGCCAATTCGGCCTGCTGTGCGGCGCTCATCTTGGTGCGAATATCGAGCAGCACTCGATGCCCTGTCGGCAAATGCCTGGCACGATATCGTCCCGCCAGCCGCCCGGTGCGAACGCGGTCTTCGATGACATAGTCTTCGACCGTCAATCGGTTGCCGCGTCCAAGGAGCAGCGCCTTGGCCTGATATCGCGTCAGCACGCCTTGGGCCACGAGCCACTGACCGAGCAACGCGCCGTTTCCCCGCGAAGCGCCTTGAACCCGCGTATAGGCCTCGCGAAACCTCCGGCATCGATCGTCAGAAAGCAAGCCGCTATGGAGAACACGCTGCCAAAACTCTTCGATCGTCGGTGGCGTCGGACGTTTGGCCATGCTATTGATTGAGTTCGATGATGGTGCAATGAGTGCGGCCAGCGTAGCTGTGGAAGGGTATCATCCTGCCTTTTGACCAAGAACAATCCCGTTGCCGGCTTTGGCGAGGTCGCCGCAAAACACGCGAGGCGTACGGCGCGAGTTGCCAGACGCTTTCCCAAGCGGTCGCTGCGCTGTTGCCATAAAACGCCGTGTCAGGCAAACCTTCAATGTATCGCGCTTCCACTCCGGCCTGCAAAAGCATCATACGCCCGCCTTCCCCGGAAAACTTACGCTGGTCGGACAAAGGCCGCACGCAAGGAGCGCAGTCCACCGGGCGAAGGCCGTCTTGAGTCGCCCTTCGCCAGGCCGTACGATCTTGGCGCGCCGGGTCTGACGGTTGCAAACACCTCGCATCAGCCAAGGAGTGGTCGACGTGCACTCTTTCAAGACGGTTCAACATTATTTTAACGAAGCGGCGGACCAGCTACAGCTTCACGACGATATGCGGCGGATGCTCCTCACGTCACAGCGTGAAATTCGTGTTCAGGTCTCGTTGGAGTTGGACGATCGCCGGCTGGCCACCTTCATTGGCTACCGGGTACAACACAATCGCGCGCGGGGCCCGATGAAGGGGGGCCTACGCTATCACCCCGAGGTCGATCTCGACGAGATCCGCTCGCTCGCCGCGCTGATGACATGGAAAGCGGCACTGGTCGAACTGCCTTATGGCGGCTCCAAGGGGGGCATCGCCGTTGACACGCGCGCCTTGAGCCACCGCGAGCTGGAGCTGGTCACACGCAAGTTCGTCGACGAAATCCATGACGTGATCGGCCCGGATATCGACATCCCCGCCCCGGACATGGGGACCAACGGCGAAGTCATGGCCTGGTTCATGAACCAGTACGAAAAGTACCACGGGTTCAGCCCCGCCTGCGTCACCGGAAAGCCGGTTGAACTGCATGGTTTGCCGGGTCGCGAAGAAGCCACGGGACGTGGCGTGGGCGCGCTGACCTTAAAGTTGCTGAGCCGCTTGGGACGCCGAGCGGACCAAACCCGGGTGGCCATTCAAGGCTTTGGCAATGTTGGTGCCCATGCGGCAAAGTTTCTTCAGGAATCAGCTCTGCGCGTGGTGGCCATCAGCGACGCCAGCGGAGGTTACTATCGAGAAGGTGGGCTTGACGTGATGGAAATGGTCCGCTTCGCGCGGGAAAATGCCCGTTCGCTAAGCGGCTATGCGGGCGCGGACCGCATCTCGAATCGGGAGTTACTGGAACTGGACGTCGAGCTGCTGATTCCCGCCGCGCTCGGTGGCGTGTTGACCGCTGAAAACGCGCCGCGCGTAAAAGCGGGCGTGGTGGTCGAGGCGGCCAACAGCCCGATCGAACCCGAGGCGGATGCGATCTTCGAGGAGCGTGGCATCACCGTGTTGCCCGACATTTTGGCCAACGCCGGCGGCGTGACGGCCAGTTATTTTGAATGGGCTCAGAACCGGCAGTTCTACCGCTGGGGGCTCAATCGCGTGCGTCAGGAATTGGACCGCGTGCTTTCCGAAGCGTTTGAGCGGACGTGGCAATATGCCCAAGAAAAAAACGTCAGTCTCCGCGCGGCGGCCTACGTTCTCGGCATCAGCCGTGTCAGCCGCGCCACCATGCTGGGCGGTGTTATGTGACGCGGAAAACCACACCGGCTGCACATAAAGCGGCAGTGGCTCAGCACGAAGGTAGCTGGTCTCGGCGGCGCGGCGTGTGGATCTGCTTCGCCCGGTGGCGAACTACCCGGCGTATCTCGCACGCGAGGTATCCTGGCTCGGTCCGCTCGGCGCTTGAGCGGCGACGCGGCGTATGATCTCCGCCGCGCGATCGATGTTCTGTTCCGTAATGGGGAGATGCGTCACCGCGCGGATTTGCGACTCTGAAATGGCCAGCACCAGCAATCCCTCGTCAGCCAAGCGGGCAGCGAACTCATCAGCCGTGCCAAGCGACGGGGCGATGTGGAGCAGCACCATGTTGGTTTCGACAAGCTCCGGCTGTACGCGGATGCCGGGAATCGACTGGATCGCCTGGCAAAGCCGCTTTGCGGTGGCATGATCCTCGGCCAGACGCTGGACATGATGATCGAGCGCATAGAGTGCCGCCGAGGCGATTACGCCGGCTTGTCGCATGCCGCCGCCCAAGACCTTGCGATGCCGTCGGGCTTCTTCAATCATGGCGCGCGTGCCGCTAAGTGCCGAGCCGACCGGAGCGCCCATCCCTTTGCTGAAACAGAGGCTAACCGTGTCGAAGTGGCCCGACCATTGCTCGGCACCGATGCCGCTTGCCACGGCGGCATTGAGCAGACGCGCGCCGTCGAGATGCGTCGCCAAGTCGTGTTCGTGCGCCCAGCGGCAGATCGCCTCGACTTCTTCATACGGCAGGATCCGCCCTCCGCTACGATTGTGCGTGTTTTCCAGGCACAACATGGTCGTTCGCGAATAATGCAGATTCTCCGGGAGAAGTTGCCCTGCGAATTGCTCGGCCGTCGCGATGCCAGCGTTGCCCTTGACGGGCCTTGCCGCCACGCCGCTGAGCTGTGCATATCCGGCCTGTTCATAGCGGTAGATGTGACAATCGGCCTCGCACAGAAAGGCCTCGCCCCGTCCACAATGCAGGCGGACGGCGATCTGGTTGGACATCGTTCCCGAGGGCACGAACAACGCCGCCTCTTTGCCCAGCATTTCGGCCAGACGTGCTTCAAGCCGGCAGACCGTCGGATCTTCACCGAAGACATCGTCCCCCACTTCGGCTTCAGCCATCGCGCGGCGCATCGCCTTGGTCGGACAGGTGACCGTGTCGCTACGAAGATCGATCCGAGCGGAATTCATCGCGGTGCTCATTGGAAAACGTGGGGTTCTTTTGAAGAAATGGTCAGGGTTCCCGCCAAGCCAACGAGGACGCACCTTGGCGCGGTTTTAACGCGCTACGCCTTATCCGACAACTGCCCACGTCTTTGTGACAAGCAATTCCCCGGGGCGAGTGAACCTTTCAAAAGCCTTTGGCCTCCATGCCCCATGGCCGCGATGCCATGAACGTGGGCCTTTCCAGCCTCGCTCCCAATGACCAGAATGAAGCCTTTTCCTTTTCAGCTTCCCCGGGTGAGGCCGACTTGTTGATTCGATCTCGATATATGGCGTAGTAATGGGAGAAAAGGCACGGCAATGGCTTCCACGAAACTAAACATCGCGAGGTTCGATAGCCGTCGCGACCCGTTGCCCGAGGCCCTTGAACCGTTGCTGTCACGACTGAGCCCCAGCGGTGACATTGTCAGCCGGGCAGGTCGGCAGCGGACGATCGAGGTTTTCGGCGAACCGCTTTCGCCCAGCAAGGTGGTCGAGACAATCTGCGACGACGTACGGCAACGCGGAACGCAAGCCGTGCTCGATTACACGGCAAAAATCGATCACGTCGAGCTGACGCCCGAAACGCTGCGTGTTCCGGCCGACGATCTCGAACAGGCGCACACCGAGACCGATCCTCGGTTTCTCGATACGGTGCGGCGCATTCGCGAGCGGATCATGACGTTTCAGCGGGCGATTCTTGTCCGCGACGTGGTGGTCGAACCGGTTCCTGGCGTCAGGCTCGTTCAGCGATATCGGCCGCTTGCCCGGATCGGCATCTGTGTTCCCGGCGGTGCGGCGGCCTATCCCTCGACCGTGTTGATGACCGCCGTACCGGCTCAGGCGGCCGAAGTTGACCAACTGGCCATCGTGGCGCCGCCGACGCGCTTCGGCGCCTACAACCGCGAACTATTGGCAACCTGCCACGAACTGGGAATCACGGAAGTCTATCGCATGGGCGGCGCGCAAGCAGTCGCCGCGCTGGCCTATGGTCTTGAGGATCTGCCGAGGGTGGCCAAGATCGTCGGACCGGGCAACCTGTTCGTCGCGTTGGCCAAGAAACGTGTGTTCGGCGAGGTCGACATCGATTCGATCGCCGGGCCGAGCGAAGTAGTGGTGGTGGCCGAGCCCGCCACGCCGCCCGCCTATGTGGCGGCCGATCTGATCGCGCAGGCCGAACATTCGCCGGGTTCGAGTCTAATGATTGTCTGGAGCGAAAAGCTCCTCGACGCCACAGCCGCCGAAATCGAGCGGCAATTGGCGGGCCTCGAGCGGGGTGATCTTGCCCGGCAAAGCCTTGAGCAATTCGGCGCGCTGATTCTTGTTCGCGATGCCGAGGAAGCGGTCGAACTGGCCGACTCCATCGCGCCGGAGCACCTGCATTTGGCCACGTCCGACGCCGCGACGTTGATCGATCGGGTCCGGCACGCGGGCGCGGCGTTTTTGGGCCCCGAGACGCCGGTTGCCGTGGGAGATTACATCGCCGGCCCCTCGCACGTGTTGCCCACCGGCGGCACGGCGCGATACGCCAGTCCGCTGTGTGCCAACGATTTTGTGCGTAGCACCAGCATCATTGCCTATGATCGCACAAGCCTGGCTCGCGAGGCCGACGACCTTCGCCGCATGGCTGACGTCGAAGGGCTTACCGCGCATCGGGCCAGTGTGGACATTCGCCTTGGTGACTGAAGAGACGCCTTGGTGACACAAGAAGGAGCCGTTTTCCGTGTCGTACTTTCGTCCCGCGATCGATGCCCTCAGAGGATACACGCCCGGCGAACAGCCGCAGGCCGGCAAGTTCATCAAGCTCAATACGAACGAGAACCCTTACCGTTGTTCGCCGGCGGTTGATCTTGCGATTCAGGCCGCGCTGCGCAGCGGACTTGACCGATATCCCGATCCGCTGGCCAACGCCTTTCGTCTGCGGGCGGCCGATCTTCTCGGCGTCGAGCCGGATTGGGTTCTCTGCGGAAACGGCAGCGATGAAATCTTGACGGTCGTAATGCGGGCGTTTGTCGACCCGGGGCAATTGGTGCGTCTGCCATATCCTAGCTATGTGCTGTACAAGACGTTGGCCGGCATTCAGGGGGCCCGCAGCGAAGAAGTTCCTTTCGAGGCCGATTGGTCGTTGGGCCCGCGGTTCGTCGCCGCGGACGACAAGCTTCGCTTGGCGCTACTGCCCAACCCGAACAGTCCCTCGGGAACGGTCTTGCCGAAAGCGCGGGTGCTCGAGCTCGCCGAGCAGCTTGATTGCCCGCTTTTGGTCGACGAGGCTTATGCCGATTTTGCCGAGCAAAGTTGCGTTGATCTGGTTGCCCGATCGGAAAAGATTCTGGTTTCGCGCTCGCTGAGCAAGTCGTATGCTTTGGCGGGGTTGCGGTTCGGCTTTGTCGTGGCCCAACCGCGGGTCATCGCCGGATTGGCCAAGGTCAAGGACTCGTACAATTGCGATGCTCTGTCGATCGCCGGCGCGACGGCGGCCATCGATGACCAGGCTTGGCTGGCCGGGACGCGGGCCAAGATTCTGGCCACGCGGCAGCGGCTTACCGAAGCGATGCGGTCGCGCGGCTTTCGCGCGGTGCCGTCGCAGGCGAACTTCGTCTGGTGTACGCGTCCGGACCGTGCCCCGGTGCGGCCAATTTACGAGAAGCTAAAACAACAGCGCGTTTTAGTCCGATACATGGACTATCCCGGCTGGGGCGAAGGTCTGCGAATCTCGGTGGGAACCGAATCGCAGATTAACGCCCTGCTGTCGCTACTGGAAAAAGGATGATTTGCCGCGATGACGCGAACCGCTACCATCCAACGAAAGACGTCCGAGACCGAAGTCGAGCTTCTGTTGAATCTCGACGGCGTCGGACAATCGCAAATCGACACGGGCATCGGCTTCTTGGATCACATGCTCGAGCTGTTCGCCCGGCATGCCGCGTTGGACCTGACGGTTCGCGCCCAGGGTGATTTACAGGTCGACCAGCATCACACGGTCGAAGATGTGGGAATTTGCCTGGGCCGCGCGATTCAACAAGCCGTGGGAGACAAGCGAGGAATCCGCCGCTACGGCCACTTTACGCTTCCCATGGAAGAGTCGCTCGTTACGGTGGCCATTGATCTGAGCGGGCGATACTTTCTCGTGTTCGACGCTGATTTCCCCACGCCGCAAATCGGGCAGTTCGACAGCCAACTGGTCGAAGATTTCTGGCAAGCCACGGCCGCCAACGCGCTTTGCAACCTGCACGTGGTCCTACACCACGGGCGGAACAGCCACCACATCAGCGAAGCGATCTTCAAAGCCGCGGCAAGGTCGTTGCGAATGGCCATCGAGACCGATGGCCGCATCTCCGGAGTGCCGAGCACCAAAGGCATGCTTGACGGTTGAGGACCAGGTGCCGGGATCGTAACACGGGCAAAAACGCATGACCTGATGCTCTCGCGTCTGGAACTTATCCGCTGCCTTGGTCGTGCGGCCGAGTATCGCGACAACGAAACTGGACGGCATGTCATCCGCGTCGGGCGTTTCGTAAACATCATCGCACGCGAACTCGGCTTCAGTGAAAGCGATGCGGAGCATTCCGAGTTGGCCGCGTACTTGCACGATCTAGGTAAAATCGGCATCCCGGATTCCATTTTGCTCAAACCGGGCAAGCTCCACGAAGCGGAAATGGAGATGATGCGGAAACATGCCCGCTATGGTCGCGACATCCTCGAACCGATGTCCATCGAGAAGGCACCTCCGTTTCTGTCTCATGTTCAAGTGGCTTCCGAACTTCTCAAGGGGACCACTTCGCCCTTGCTAGTCGTTGCCGCCACGATTGTGGAGACGCATCACGAGAAATGGGACGGCTCAGGGTATCCCAATGGTCTTGCCGGCGAGGCGATTCCGATCGAAGGACAGATCGTCGCCGTGGCCGACGTCTACGACGCGCTGAGCAGTTGCCGTCCTTATAAGTCCGCTTTTCCACTGGGAAAATGCCTTTCGATCATGACTCAAGAGCGCGGTCGCCATTTCTCGCCGCTGGTGCTCGACGCGTTTCTCAACCGCCTGGACGAGGTGCTCGTCTATCAGCGCGAGTTCGCGGATCCCGCCGAATAAGCATTGTAGAGGCAAAGCATCGGCCGCCCGGTGCTGCATGCCGCGGCGACATAGCAAAACAACCGCGTCTCTTTCCGGGCTTGTTCTCTTCGGAAAGATCGCTCCGCGGCAAAGCGTCCCACCCACGGCGGGCTTCGGGCAGCTTGGATGGTTCGCTCCACCTCTGATGGGTTGCCGTGATTCATGCGGCTTCTGGAATGCACGGAAAGATTGCCATAAGCTGGTGGAGTCGCCAAGAAGCCTTGTTTACGGCAGGGCGGCGCGTGACGGATTGATCTTT
>Ga0114931_10002712_pt1 | contig 22490 bp, 18 predicted proteins | sample 2SBtaG_FD_89579 | JGI IMG/M metagenome (GOLD analysis project Ga0114931, IMG submission 89579) | Deep subsurface microbial communities from Kolumbo volcano to uncover new lineages of life (NeLLi) - 2SBTROV14_V59a metaG | ecosystem: Environmental > Aquatic > Marine > Volcanic | place: Kolumbo... | reverse complement strand
GCCAAGACGTTGGTGCCAGCGCCCCGTCGAAAGGCATTGCCCATCTCGCATGTCTCTTGAGGTGTGGTTGTTTTGATCAAAGTGTCGAGAAAAACCGCCGGGTGAGACATGCCAATTAGCTCGAAGTATCACGGAACAGAACGTCCCCTCTCGCGATTGTCATGCATGACACGCTCAGTCGCGGTCGGATTCGTCGATCTTGTTGCCCCACCGGTTTGTGCATTTTGCGGCAATGAAGTCGACGTGCCTTTCGGGGAAGCAATGCTGTGCCAGCGGTGCCGTCAAGACTTGTCGCTCCGCGCCGATACGCCGCGATGCACTGGGTGTGGCAAGACGCTGGCACCGGAGTTCGAAGGCCATTGCCCCGATTGCCATGCACGGCGTCCCCGTTTCGATCGCTTGTGGACGTGGGGCTGCTACGAAGGGCCATTGCGACGGGCTCTGTTGCGCCTGAAAAAACCTGGTCACGAGATGTTAGCCGATGCGTTGACCTCGCTGTTTTGGCGAAAAAATGGTGATCAAATTGCCCAACTCCCGCTGGATGCCGTTGTCCCGGTTCCCATGCACTGGTCCAGAAGGATTGTCCGGGGAACCAATAACGCCGCGGTTTTAGCAGAGTGTCTTGCCCGTCGATTGAAGGTTCGCCTCGAATCGGGACTCTTAGTAAGGCGACGTAACACCAATCCCCATAGTGGGTTAACGCACCGCCAGCGGCGAATTAATATCCGCGGCGCACTGGCCGTCCGTAGAGGCTACGATTTGAGTGCGGCCCGTATACTTCTGGTGTACGATATTCTCACCACCGGGGCGACCTGTGGTGAGGCGGCACGGGTCATGAAAGCCTCGGGAACCACCTGGGTGGGTGTTGGGGTGGTTGCCAAGACAGACGCACCGAACTAATCGTCACAACGCTCCGATATAGTTCCAAGGCGTCGGATTGTTGGCGCGAGCCCCGACTCCCTGAAAAATGAATCAGCTAGCTTGCCATGCCATGAAAACCTAGAGGTTGGCATTGATGAAATCACCTGACACCTCCATGTTCACGCGTTCGAAGCAACTCAAACCGCGCCCCTTCCGCCGCGCTGTGTTGCGTGGCGTGGCGGTTGTGCTACCGCCGCTGTTGACAATCGTCATTTTCTTTTGGGTTGGCAACACCGTTGAGCAGTATGTCCTGAAACCCGTGACCGCCGGGGTTCGCGACATCATCGTCTGGCAAGTCTCCGACATCCGTGATGCCGACCAACTTGCCGGTGCCCAAGAACTTGCCGGGGGTGTTTACAACAGTGACGGGCAACGGTTCAAGAAGTTGCTCGACGACTCGTTCGTACCCTTTAAGGTCTACAAAGACGTCCGCACGAATCAGAAAGGCGCGTCGATGCCGATTACCGGCGTCGCGGTTTACCAACGCTTCGTTGAATTCCATTATCTGCAACCCTACTACGTCGTCCCCGTCTTCCTGACGGTGTTCATCATCTTGATGTACCTGCTCGGCCGATTTCTCGCCGCGGGAATTGGGCGCGTTCTGTGGAATCTGTTTGAACGTGGCATTCTGCAGCTTCCGTTGGTTCGCAATGTTTACTCGTCGGTCAAACAGGTGACCGACTTCATGTTTAGTGAAAGCGACATCGAATACACGCGCGTCGTGGCAATCGAATATCCTCGCAAAGGCATTTGGGCGCTTGCCTTGGTCACCGGCGAAAGCATGGCCGAAATTCGCGATGCGGCGCAAGAGCCCGTCGTCTCGGTCCTGGTCCCAAGCTCGCCGATGCCCGTGACCGGCTACACGATGACCATCTTAAAAAGCGAAGTCGTCGATCTGGATATCACGATCGATCAAGCCTTTCAGTTCATTGTCAGTTGCGGGGTTGTCGTCCCGCCGCAACAGCTTCAAGCCCCCTTCGCGGGCGCGAACGACTCCCCACCCACCCTGACCGTTCCATCGACAACCGGCCCGGGCGAGCATTCCAACGTTTCATCTTCCTCTGGCAAGTAAGTCGAAGTGCCGATTTCGCAAGACTCCCTGTCCGACCTCTTTAACAGTCGCGACCGGCTGCAACGTTGGAGGATATCGCGGCCGCGTACCGTCCAGGCGTATGCTCGCGTTCCTTAAGCTGGAGCTACCGCTGATCGCCAACGCTGAAGTCAAACGGACGGGAGTATGGGGTGCCCGGCTCTATCGATGAAGGGCAGAAGAGGCCGATGAATCGAACCCACTGGAAGGCACTGTAATTGGGTGCCACTGGCTTTGTCAGTGGAACCTGTCGTAGAATGAGCCATATCGTGTCATCGTGGTGATTGTTTCGCGAAGCCATCCCCGCGCAATTCGTCGCGGCCCGTTTGGACCGATCGACGAGTTGGCCATGTCTGGACGGGAAATGGTTCGTCCATAAAATGCGGCCCTGCCAAACCTTCCATGCGATTCCTTCGCGAAACCGAGTGATGCATGAGCGAACTTAGCCATTTCGATGAGCGGGGCGGTAGCCATATGGTCGATGTCGGCGCGAAGGAAATTACGCAGCGCACCGCCCGGGCGTATGGTCGCGTTCATATGGCTGAGGCCACCCTGCGTCTTATCCGCGATCGGGACTTGGCCAAGGGCGACGTTCTAGAGGTCGCTCGTTTGGCGGGCATCATGGCGGCGAAAAAGACGGCTGATTTGATCCCGCTGTGCCACCCACTTGGGCTCGATTCGGTCGCGATTTCGTTCGATTTCCCCGACGCAACCAGTGTGGCAATCGAAGCCCTGGCGAATGTTACCGCGAAAACGGGTGTTGAAATGGAAGCCCTTGTTGCGGTTAGTGTGGCAGGTCTCACGATTTACGACATGTGTAAGTCGGTCGACCGTGAGATGACGATCGAGATGGTTCGCCTGGAAGAAAAAACCGGCGGCCGCGGCGGCCATTATATCCGCGGCGGCGAATAGAAAACGCCGACCGCCACCCCCTCTGTCGGGTGAGTGTTTTTTCTTGTCAGGATCGAGTTGTTCACGATCGGATGGATTCGTGACGGCTTTTTCGATGGTGTGACGTCCGCCTTCGACGTGGCCAATTCTTTAAGCGATGAGAGCGTCCCGAATGGTTCCGGTGTTATCCCCTAGCGACGACATTCGCCGACAGTTGGGGCAGCTTTACGCGCCCGTGCAAGACGAGTTGCCCGGGGTGGAGGAGATCCTCCGCCGAGAATTACGAAGCCGTGATCCGCGTGTCGATGAAATGGTCAAGCACGGCTTCCGACTTGGTGGCAAACGGCTGCGACCAGCCTTGGTGCTCTTGTCAGCCAAGGCAACCGGCGGGATCACTCAAGATCACCTTGTCTTGGGAGCGGTCGTGGAGATGATCCACACGGCGACGCTTGTCCACGACGACATCTTGGATGAAGCGGCGATCCGCCGCCATCTGGAAACCGCTAACGCCCGTTGGGACAATGAGGCGAGTGTTCTGTTGGGCGACTTCCTGTTTACCCACGCTTTCTATCTTGCCAGCGGAACCGGTAGTACCTTTGCTTGTCAAGTGTTGGGACGCGCAACCAACATGATGTGCGAAGGCGAGATGCGACAGGTTGCCAGTCGAGGTCGATACGAGATGACCGAGGCGGAGTACCTGTCGATCATCGAAGCCAAGACCGCCGAATTGTGTGCGTGTTGCTGCCAGCTTGGCGCACACCGCGACACCGACGAGAACGGTTTTGAGAAAAGCCTGGAACACTTCGGACGGTACCTGGGTATCGCGTTTCAAATCACCGACGACTTGCTCGACTTGTACGGCGACGAAAACCTCACGGGAAAATCCCTGGGCACCGATCTGGAAAAGCAAAAGCCGACATTGCCCATCATCCGCCTGCTGGAGCAAGTGAACCAACCGCGACGTGAGGAACTGTTGGCGTTGCTGAACCGCCCACAAACAGACATTCATTCGGAATTGCTTGAGGAGCTTCGCGAGAGCGATGCCTTGGACTACGCGATTGCCAAAGCCGAAAGTTATGTCGAACAGGCACGCCGCGAGTTGAACCGCGTGCCCAAGTCACCCGCCCGTGACACGCTCGAACAGATGACGCATTTCGTCGTCAATCGGCCGACGTAGCATCGGTACGGATCAAGTCTCCGTGTGCGAGTGAAATCATGTAGCACAAGCCGTGCCTGACGACGAAGCGTCGAACGATATTCCACGTCAGGCACAGCCCGACCCACCCAGCTTCGTTTCATCGTGACTTTGTGTCGTGGTGGTGTTTTTCTTCGCATTGGAGCTACTCATCAACCACAACGGCACGACGAGTCACCCCCCAGCATCGCCTTGATCGTTGGTGTACGAACGTGTGCCGAGGATATCGAATTCGGTCGCCAATATCCCTCAACAGGCCGATCGAAGACACTTTTCACAACATCCCTGCCTGTTGCAGCCCTCAAACGTGTGAGCGTTTGCTAGGAAAAAGTGTGAAAAAATTCCCGTGTGCTGGTCCCAGACACCTGTGCCAGTTGATACAATGGCCACGTTTATCGGGCCTGGATCGCCGTCGGGATTGTTCGTGTGAACAGGTTATAGGTCGGCGAATTGGATCTCGCTGGACGCGCGACAATAGCGGTGAGTTCCCGCTTCTCAATCAACACAGCATCTATTGGAGTCTAGCCTAATGAAGAAGACGGTTCACTTTCTTATCGTATGCGCCATGATTGCGAGCTTAAGCAGTAAGGCCGATGCGGCCTTGATCGCTATCACCGACAGTGCGTTTCCCGGTGGTACTGACAACATTACCCGCGACACGGTGACCGGCTTCGATTGGTTGGACCTGACCGCATCCTCGGGCATCTCTTACAACGACATCACGGCACAGTTCTCCAGCGGTGGTACCTACGAGGGCTGGCGCCATGCTACAAAGGCAGAAGTCAACGCCTTGTTCACCAGTTCGGCTGGTCTGACCCTTGGCAGCCAATCTCTCGCCGATCCATTCGCAACGCAATTGATCGCTCTTGTGGGCACGACTCAGACAAATTCGTTGCTCCATTCCACTGCCGCACGAGGCTTGTACAACGACGACGCCAGTGGCACGAACGGTAGTTTACCCGGTGTTGGTCAAGTCATTGTCAGGACCCAGTCGAATATTTTTAGTGCACAGACGGACGTCGGAATTCTTGACGATCAGCCGTTCCTAAAAAACATGGTCCCCGCTTCAGGTACGGGCCATTGGCTTGTTCGGGCCGTTCCCGAACCATCCTCCATGGTTCTTCTCGTCATCGGTGTGAGCGGATGCGGTATCGGTCGCCTGGCGCAGAAGCGACGTCGGAAAGTCAGCTAGCCGAATTGGCCAGGATATCTGCTAAGACGAATTCCGGACAATCGACTTGGTTACCAACATCTAGGCAAGTGATCGCGGTGCGTCCGCGCTTCGCTTGATGGTGTCCCAGGGACGAATCGACGGGTGACGCCGCATTCCACGCACGATCTATTCGTCGTTGAAGGGGCGTGGATGCCGTGGTTCGTTCAACATGGGTTCAAGTTCTTGGACAAAGTCGCGCGCATCCTTGAATTCACGATAGACGCTCGCGAAGCGAACGTAGGCAACCTGATCAAGATTCATGAGCCGCTGAATCACCTGTTCGCTAAGGTATCGGCTGTCCACTTCGCCCTCGAAATTCGTGAAGATGTCGGCCTCGATGGCGGAAACCACGTCTTCTATGTGCGCGTCACTGACGGGGCGTTTCCAACAGGCTTTTTCCAGCCCTAGCTTGATTTTGTTGCGGTCGAAAGGAACCCGAACGCCGTCCTTCTTCACAACCTTGACAACGGCACCTTCGATACGCTCATACGTCGTATACCGTCGGGCACACGCGCCACACTCTCGCCGGCGACGGATAGCATAGCCATCGTCGCTCGCGCGCGAGTCGATAACGCGATCGTTATCGCCTCGGCAAAAAGGACACTTCATGATCGTTCACATTCGAGGGAAGGCGTGGTTGCATTCCTCACACCATTGGCTTCAAGCTCCTGAGTTTACTATAACCACCACTTGGGCTGATGCACACCGCGCCAGCACGGGAGAGATTATGCTGGCAAGTTGTCGAGGCTTGCGAGACCAGCGGAATTCACGTGACGGATCGTGGAAAGCGATCCCTCCTCAGCGCAAAGCTGAAGTCCTGTCGACAAACCGGGAGACAATGACGAAGATATTGACATGACGTAGCACATTTTCGTGGCAATATTGGATCGCCAGCGGCGAATACCCACGAAACCGGCGACGGTCTTTCACAGCGACCTGTTTTTGCAATTCAGGGCTTCACGAATGAGCGATTCGACCCCTTCACACGACACACCAAGCGATCAACGGCAACCGACCGCGGCGCAGCGGCTTCGCGGGGAGTTCCAGGCACGGAAAAATCTCGATGACGATCCCGAAGTCGACATTTGGACAGGCGGCTATTCGCCGAAGGCGATGATTGGCACTTGGGTACTTTGTGGGGTGATTACTTTCGGGACATTGTCCGCCGCCGCCATTTTGCTTCGCAATCGTATGTGGTTGGGGATCTTGGTGATAGCGATTATCGCCCTCTGGGCGGTTCCCTTGGTGATGCTAGCGTATCGGCGATTGTCGATCCGGTATCGACTCACCACGCAACGGCTGTTCCACGAAAGTGGCATCATCAAGCGTCGCGTGGATCGGATTGAAGCAATCGACATGGATGATGTGACGTACGAGCAACGCTTATTCGAGAGGATGGTCGGCTGTGGAACGATTCGTATAGTTTCCAGCGACCGTACTGACCCGAACTTCGTGATGTCCGGCATCGAGAATGTGAGCCAAGTTTCCGCCGACATCGATCAGGCCCGCCGTGCCGAGCGCGTGCGCCGCGGGGTTCATATCATCTCCAACTAACTCTCTGGAGGTGATTCGTCTCGCTACTTCTCGCTCGCCGGAGACGCTTCATCGGCGGAGGTCGCGTTCTTCTTCTTGCCGCTCGACAAAGTCCAATCACGGCGCTGTCGTGAGCTTGGGATATTCATGGCTTTGCGATATTTGGTCACCGTGCGTCGAGCGACTTTCAGGCCATGTTTGGAGAGCTGATTGACAAGCTCATCATCGCTGTAAGGGCGTTCCTTGTCCTCCTGGTCGATGATCTCTTGCAACTTCAAGCGGACCGTATCCCAGGCGACCTCCTCTCCATCGGCGCTGACGGTACCGCCGACAAAGAATCGCTTGAGCGGGAAGATGCCACGTGGCGTTTGAATCCATTTGTCGTCGACCGCGCGGCTAACGGTCGTAACATGAACCCCGACGCGATCGGCGATCTGCTGCATTTTCAAAGGCTCGATCGCTTCGGGTCCCTCCTCCAGAAACTTTCTCTGATGGTCGACAATAGCCTGCGCCACCCGGGTCAACGTGCCGCGGCGTTGTTCGATCGATTCGATCAACCACTGCGCGGAATTGATTTTTCGCTTGATGTATTCCTTCGCTTCCTCGGTGGCTTTTCCCTGAAGCACCAACTTGCGATAGAACGAACTGATGAAGAGCGTCGGCGTGTGGCCTTCTTCCAGCCGCACTTTGTAGGAGCCATCGTCCAGAACATCGAGAAAGACGTCGGGCACGACGTTCGGAACCGTCTTGTCGACAAAGACCGCGCCGGGGCGCAACTTCAACTTCTGAAGCTCGCCAATGGCGGTGCGAATGAGATCTGGCGAAAAACCTGTTTTTCGCTCGATCAGCGGCCACCGGTTGTGTATCAAGTCGTCTAAGTGCGATTCGAGCAAGATTCGCAGCTCGTCGTAGTAGCCCATTCCCGGTTGCAGTTGCAGCAGCAAACATTCGCGCTCATTGCGGGCGCCGATACCGGGTGGATCCAGCTTTTGCACAAGTTCCAATGCCTCTCGGGCGACCTGAAGCTGTTCGGGCGTGGAGTTCGCATCAAGTAGATCTTCCAGTGGTGCTGGCAGGTATCCGTTGGAATCCAGCGAGTAAATAATACGCTCGGCCATGCGACGCACTTCGTCTGACACGTCGAACCACGCCAATTGGTCGCGAAGATAATCCTGCATCGACGGCGGCCGCTCGGCTAGATTGGCGATCGCATCGTGTCGACGTTCCGACTCCTCGTCCATGCGGGAAGCCGAAGGACGCGATCGATCCTCGAAATAGTCGGGCCACTGCTCGTCCATTTTCAGGAGTCGCTCGAAATCGTCGACGTTGTCCTTGCTTTCATCAAGGACCAGTTCCCTTTCTTCTTCCGAAGGAGCATCGGGATTTTCGACTTCGTCGCGTGGCTCCTCCGGGAGTTCGGAATCTTCATCCTCGCTCACTTCGAGACAAGGGTTTTCCTGAATCTCCTGCTCGATGCGCTCTTGCAGCGCCATGATGGGCAACTGCAAGATTTCCATCGATTTGATCATCCGCGGTGCCAGCACCTGCTTCTGCTGCATCGCCATTTGTTGGCCGAAGGAAAGTCGCATCGTCGATCAACCGCCTTGTAGGAGTTCTTTTAATGCCGGACGCTTGCCGCGTCCCGTGCCTGGTGTTCGAGCTTTCTGGCGTTCGTGGGATACGCGTTCGTCCCCATCTTCCGCCTTGCTAGCCAACGATCACGACCCTCGATCTGTCTGGAGCTTCGGAAACCATGTGTTAGAGAGCCAGAACACAAAGTCAGAATCGCTGTCGACCGGTTAGGGCGTCGGCCACCATTTCCCTGTTAGCGAATTCTAGCACACTGCCGGTGGTCAGCCCCCGTGCCAGTCGCGTAATTTCCACATCCGTTTCCCCCAGTAGGCTACTGATATGCAGGGCCGTGCCATCGCCTTCAATCGTCGGGTTGGTCGCCATGATCAATTCTCTGAAGCTGCCTGCTTGCACACGGTTCACCAGCGCATCGATCGTCAAATCTTCGGGGCCAATACTTTCCAGCGGTGCGATTCGCCCCAGTAGAACGTGGTAGAGCCCTCGATAGGCGCTGGCCTGTTCAATGGACATCAAATCACGAGGTTGTTCAACGACGCACAACAGCGTGCGATCGCGTTGGGGGTCTTGGCAAATGTCGCACAACTCACCCTCGGCCAAATTATAACAGTCGCGGCAGTGACGCACATTTTCTTTTACGTGACGAATCGCATCCGCCAGCGCCAAGGCTTCGTTGGCATGCACGCGAAGAACGTGATAGGCCAGTCGCTCGGCAGACTTTTTGCCAATTCCCGGCAGTTTCGAGAATTCGTCGATCAGGTGATTGACCGATTGGTTGCCAGTAGACACGGTAATCCTTCCAAGGAGAAACGATCCGTCACGCGATGGGGATTGCGATCCCTCATAAGTAATTCTTGCCACAAGATGCGCCAGGCGGCAAGCCCTTGCATGAATTATCCAGGCTAGAAGGTGCATGCACCCCGCGTGGACATCGCGGATTTCACCAGCTTTGGGAATTTGCCTCATTCCAGCACGACCGCCACCCATCGGGGATACTGGATTCCTCCAGCAAAACTCCCTTGCTCAGCGTTGGATAAATCTCGTCGAAGTGCTTGATTGTGAACGGGTCGATGCGCCGAAACACTTGATGGGGATTGATTTCGCGGGCACTTCTTAGTCCCGAACCGGCCATTAACTCCAAGAACGCGCGAATCGTCGCACGGTGATATTCGGCTACCCGGCGACCCTTGTCTTTCACGGCGACACCCTGATAGCGGGATGGGTCTTGGGTGGCGATTCCGACCGGGCAGGTGTTCGTGTTGCAGCGGCGCGCCTGGATACAGCCCAAGGCCAGCATCATGGGACGCGCGGCGTTGCACAAATCCGCGCCCAAGGCGATCGTGCGAAACATGTGAAATGCCGTGACGATTTTTCCCGCGGCAATGATGCGGATCTTGTCGCGCAGCCCCACGCCCACCAGCGCATTGTGGACAAACCTTAGTCCGTCACGCATCGGCATGCCGACCGAATTAGTCAGTTCAAGCGGCGCGGCACCCGTGCCTCCTTCGGCTCCGTCGATGGTAATGAAGTCGGGTAGAATCCCCGTTAGCCGCATGGCTTTGCAGATGGCGAGAAACTCGGAGCGGAAACCGATGCACAGTTTGAAGCCGATTGGCTTGCCGCCGGACAATTCGCGCAGTCGGGCGAGGAATTCCAGTAGACCGATCGGCGTGGAAAAAGCCGAATGGGCTGGCGGCGAAATCACGTCGTGGCCAAGCGACACGCCGCGGATCTCTGCGATTTCAGGCGTTAGTTTTTCTTTCGGCAAGATGCCGCCGTGAGCCGGTTTGGCACCCTGCGAGAGCTTGATCTCGATCATTTTGACGGCCTCTTGGCGCGAGCGCTCTTGGAATTGCCGCGGATCGAAACGTCCGTCACCGTCGCGACAGCCGAAGTAAGCGGTGCCAACTTGCCAGACAAGATCTCCGCCAGGCTGGAGGTGATAGCGACTGATTCCGCCTTCGCCCGTGTTGTGTGCGAAGCCTCCCAGTTTCGCGCCTTCGTTCAACGCTAGAATAGATGTGCGACCGAGCGCCCCAAAACTCATTGCCGAGATGTTGAGGTGCGAGGCTTCGTAGGGTTGCGTGCAGTCATCGCCACCGACCGTGACGCGTGGTTCGACCTCCAGCGGTGGCACCGGAGCTAGAGAATGGTGCATCCATTCGTAGCCAATTCGGTTGACGTCACGCTGCGTGCCGAACGCGCGGGTGTCGAGATCTCCCTTGCCCCGTTGGTAGACGATCGAGCGAAACTCTCGGCTAAACGGCGTGCCGTCGATGTTCGATTCGACAAAATACTGCTGAATCTCGGGCCGAATCTCTTCCATGAGGTAGCGACCATGACCAATCACGGGATAGATCCGCAGCAGTGCATGATCGTGTTGAATAACGTCGTGCAGTCCGAGCGCGATCAGCGGACCCACCAGCACGAACAACCACAGCACAACGGGCCACCAAACGGCTACCATACCGATCGCCAGCGGCACGACAATCGCGCTGACAAAAAACATCTTGCGGATCATCCGTCACCTCACATGATCTGATTGCTCGAAGCCGTATCCCGGCGTTTCTTGCCTGCATCACCCCAAAATTCTCGATCGTGAAGTGTAAGATATTGGCATGCTCTCCGTCATCCCTTGTGGATGCGCGATCAAGTCCACTGGATGCCTGACGTCTCAAAGGGAAGGGAATGCGGGAGAGCCTGAGAGCGACAAGACAGTTCAACGGAAATCCGAACCGGCATGTGAGGGTCTGACTAGTTGTGGGGATGAGGTCCAGACACACCCCATTTGTCGGTTCGCGGTTAGGCGAACCATTCCGCGAAAAGCTTTCCGCGCGACCTATCGAAAGAGTCCGACAACATCGATCGGCGAAAACTGGCTGAAACTGCCGTGATTTTGAGGGAGAGGTGCTGTTCTGTGAGCAAACGCACCGAATAGTTGCGTGACGGCGGCCATAATGTCACGTAGGAGAATTCGTGGGCAGCATCTCCAATTCATCCAAATTGTCCCAACGAAAGAGGTGTCACCATGAAAAAGCATGCATTGGGCCTGAGTGCCTTCGTCTGCCTGACTGGAATTGCCGCGCTGTTCATCGCCACGCAGCACGTGGAAGCACAAAGTGGCACGCGGGCACCAAACCAGAAAGCGGCTCCGTTCGAAGTACGGTTCTGGAATTGGTTGTCCAAGGCCGACTATGGGCATTGGGCCGCTCCTGCCGGAGAAACGGCCGATGATTTTTATCCCGGCAAGAGCCCTCACGGAGCATTTATCAAAACGCATCTAAATCGTACCGCGGCTTCGGATTCAACCGGGTTGCCCGTGGGATCCGTAATCGTCAAAGAAAATTACAACAAAGACAAGAAACTGATGGCCGTCACGGTGATGTACAAATCGAAAGGCTATGATTCGCGGCACAAGGACTGGTGGTATGCGAAGTACATGCCAAACGGGCAGGTTGCCACGATGAAGATGAAGGGTTCGGACAAGGCAATGAAACTCGCCGGCAAAGCAAAAGGCTGCATCATGTGCCACGAGAATGCAGACGGAGACGACTTCGTGTTCTTCAACGATTAGCTTGAACAATTGCAAGACGTTTCATGAAAACCGTTCGGCAAAATCGACACGTTGTCTTAGATCGCCTGAAAGAGGTAATCCATGGTTGATAAGCCATGCACCGATGGGATAGCCCGGATTACTCAGCGCAATGCGATGAGACGATATCGTCGTCGAACGCCATCGGTGCCTTGGTACGTGTAGTCGTGCAGGGTCTTTAGTGCGTGGGTGCCACTTTTCGACGCTTGATTCAGTTCGCGATCGACAAGCTGGGATAGTTGATCGTCGAAAGGTGTTCCCTGTCCACCCAGCCTTTCGGCTAACAACAAGTGTGTGAATCCTGCTTCACGCAATGGTCCCTCGAGACGGCCCGTGGCTTCGATCGCGGCGACGTAGTCATGGTGAAAGCGATAATCTTTTTCTCGTGCGACGTGTTGATTGAAGTAAAATTCTCGGGAGTCAAGGCTCAAGACATGGGCGTCGGGGGGTAGCAAGAAATTCGCCAGCGCCGCGGCACGATAGGTCGGCTCGCGCTGCGTAAGGTACGCTTCCCGAGACTGCAACCCACAGGCGACCGCGATTTGCCGTCGGGCACGAACCAGCGGAACCAACGCCCCGACCAGCAACAGCGCCATCATGACACCTTGGGCCGTCCATCGCGAACGCGCCGGCATCCGCGAGGTTTCGACGGCCACCCAGACAACGGCCGTTCCCAGCAGTGGAACAATGGGTAGTAGGAATCGCACATTCTGTCGCAGTGCATACCAAAGCACGGCATACACTCCGCAGACCATTAACAACGACGCCAATCCTCGCAGCCGCCGTACCACGAAGAACGCGGGTAGCACGGCCAACAACAGCGCGCCTAGCTGATCTTGACGACCACCAAAGCGCTCGGGACGCATTGTAATGGTCCACGGCGCGACGACCACGTCCAACGGATGCCAGGACAACGGCGTCTTGCTAGCGCCCAATGCATCGGGGGCCGCATCGCCGAGATATTTGGCAAAGAAGGGATAGACCGGGTTGCCGTGAAACCACGCCGCGCGAGCGTACCACGCGCCACCGACAAGTACGGCTGTACAGGCGACAATCATTGCCCCACGCGACAAGATGCGACGCTGCTTCGGCTGTGATACATACTGCCAAAGGACGAGTGCAGCCACGGCGATAGCAAACAGCAAGGCTATGTATTTCGTTGCAACCGCCGCGCCAAGCATTACGCCGGCTAGCAAGAAGCAGCGTGGTTTGTCCTGTTCGTAAACCGCTTCTCTCCACGCAGTGAGCGCCAGGGTGGTGAATAGGACCAAGGCGACATCATTCATCGGGGAGGTCATTTGATTGGAAATGCCTGGCACGCACAGCACAACCACTCCGACGCCCCAAGCCCACTGATTTCCGAGCAACGATCGGGCCAACAACACGCTGGCCCCAGCGACCAATACTCCGGCAACCCAATGTAACATTTGTGCCGCGACGGGCCCTTTGATTGCCAAGCCCCACAGGTACCACATTTCAACGGCAAGGGGGAACGTGGACCTCTCGTGCAGTGGCAAGTAGACCAACGAATGTTCGGCTAAAAAAACCTTCGGCAACTGTAGGTGATAGTAGAGGGCATCGCCCGCGGTCGGTGGTGCCAGAGCGGAGATTCCAGAGCCCAACACCACGGCGCCCGCCGCAAGGACCAAGGTGACACACAACCATTTCGGCGGAGCGGTCGGGAGATTGATGTCCGCCGAACTGTCATGACACTTGACCACGACCCCATGACGCCAAGCTTGAAACGCCGAGAGAACCTCGCCCAGTTCAACAAAGCAAGCCCCCATCGTCAGCACGCCGATCAACTGCCGATAGAGCAGCCCGGCGAACCCGAGAGTCATCAATGCCAGCGACCAGCCGACAAAACCCAAGGCGAGACTCCAAACGACAATCGAAAGTCGATCGTGTTGGCGCACGCCGAACCAGCGCAGGCAAGGGCGTCCCACTCCATAGGCCGCCAACACCATCGCCGCGGTTGCCAAACACGATAACAACGATTCCAGCATCTGACCTCATCCATATATTGCTGAGACGGCGCACCACGGCGCTCGTGCGGAAAGCCTTACCACAACCTCGCCATACGCAGTGCGTATGCCACGGCCACAACAAGCATCCATGTCGAAATCAGCCAAGCCTTCCAGGCAACCATGGGCTGCTTGTGCCGTTGGAGCGAGGGTTCAACATGCAGCAGCGTTGAAGCCGCGGCCAATCGCGCGCGACGCAATCGACGTCGCATCGCGCTGGATGGCGAATCGTGGTCTCGAATGGGGGCAATCACCGCGAACTCCTTTTCGCGAACTTGTTGTTTCTCTAGCCGGCTTCACCGACACATTAGGCGAATTGATTCGAGACGTATTCAGGACATATGACCGGGATGTCGCAAGACCGTGGGTGTCGCGAATGAACGTCAGAGCGAATGGCTCCTTCGCTTGCCAGATCAAACTCCTTCAACACGTCTGCGATGGCCTCGATTACCAAGAGTGGCGCAATGCCGCGCATACACCGATGGTCGGACCAAACACACTCCGAGCGATGACATGGCCCGCAATCGACGTCGTGGCGGACGACACGAACATGACTGCCCTGGGGCTTCCACTGTCGTGCGTCGTTGGTACCGCTGAACAGTACGACCGTGGGCGTTCGCATGGCGGCTGCCAAGTGAGCCGGTCCTGAATCCGCTCCGACAAACAGGTCCACCTGTTCGAGCACATGCGCCAGTTCGATCACGCTGAGTTTACCCGTCCAATCGACCGTGTCAGCCGTGTTTCGTTTTGCCAGCACGGCGGAAGCCAAGTGTCGCTCATCGTGCGTTCCGACAAGAATCAAAGAGCCGAGATCGTTGGTCACGATATGTTCAATGACCCCTCGCCAGTGTTCAACAGGCCATCGCTTGGCCGCCGTTCCAGCTCCCATGTGAAGCACGATTCTGGGATGGTCCTTGTGTGCGAGCGTCGCCATGCGGCGTTCGACTTGCCGACGTGCCGCATCATCGATGTCGAGGTAGAATGCAAGATTCGCTGGAATGAGTTTTTCAGGGATTGTCGTGTCGCGACTTCGAGCAAGCGGCGTCTCGGCGGCATGGCTCCCTTGGCGATCGGAACGAAGTTTGACCGCGGACCATAGCGCCGTTCTCGATTCATACTCGGACCGCCCTCTTACATACTCTGGACTGTGCGTGAGCAGGAAACATCCCCCGCCGCAGTTCCACCCCACTCGATAGCGTGTTCTGGACAGCCAAAGCAGCGCTGCCAGTGGCGCTTCCCCGCGAACGTCAAAGGCCATGTCGTAGCGATGACGCTTCAGGCGAATACCCCATCGCAAGCTGCTTAACCACCACGTCCAACGTCGAGGGCGGCAGAATCGGTTATTGGCGGACACGAAAATACGACGGATGCCGGCGTAAGCCTCGAACAACTCAGCCGTCCAAGGGCTGCACAATACGTCGATCGCAGCCTGTGGAAATCGGGCTTGCAGCGCGTGAAGCGTTCGTAGCGTGATCACGACGTCGCCCAAGTGATCGAGCTGAACCAGCAAGATGCGTTTCACATCCTGGACGTAGATTTCACTTTGCTTGTGTCGTCCAAGCCACGCGCGAGCCGGCCAAAAAAGAATGCTCCCCAAGGCGTCGAATGTCGCGAAGAGCAATCGCCACCGCCATCGCACATAGCGATAGGTTCCGCGCGGGGCTTGGTGGCTCTCGCGACGCCGACGGCGAACATTCGTCTTGCTATAACAACGTGGCATAAGCCTGGGATGTTTCGTGTGCGATGGAGTACCAATTGAAATTCATGCTTACATGCCGCGACAACTCACGGTTCGGCGGCTGTCTCACGGCGGCAGCCACCGCGCGGCGAATCCCTTGGACATCGCCGGGAGATACGTAGGTGGCCAACTCGCCAAAATATTCTTCCGCCGATCCTTGATAGGTGAGCACAAGCGGCTTGCCCAACATGCCCGCCTCCAGCGCGACCAAACCGGGCGTCTCAAACCAACTAACCAGTGCCAGGCAAGAACACGCCGCGTACGCACTCGCCAGCAGCGGATCGCAAGGATGGAACGCATCCATGAAAAACACGTTCCCACTAGCCGTACGGCGACAAGCAGCGTAGTAGTCTTCATGTCCCGGCACAACGTTGCCCAACACGATCAGTGGGATATCGTGATTTTGCATTGCCCGCAACAGCGCTAGTTGATTCTTGCGTGGCTCGATTCTTCCGGCACATAGCACGAAGTCGCGGATGCCGAACCGTGCGACAAACTCCGCGGAAGTAGCGTCGGCATACTTTCGATCGGCACCGTTTCGAATGACGCGAATTTTTGTCTCATCGACACCGAAGAGGCGTTGGAGTTGGTTGGCCTCAACCTGGGAGTTTGGTAATAGCAGATCGACATGCTGATACAACGCGTGCCGCCACGAGGGAACCGAAGGGCACGCGCCACGCAACAGATGTCTCGCGCATGCAAGGAGTCGCCGCGAGAACGGGCGTGCCTCATGCCAATAGGCCTTCAGGTCGTACCAGGCAATGGGCGACAACACCACGTTCACTCCGTGACGTCGCGCGGCCCGCGCGAGTTCCACGAATTCTGGTCGGCTTCCAAACAGATGGAGCACGTCAAGCTGCTCGAACGACTCTTCCCACGGTCGCCATGGTCGTGCATCGATCCCCAGGTTTCGCAGGTATCGTTGCGTCTCGCGTTGTTGAATCTCGCCTCCACCAGGGGCATCGCAAGCCGTGAACTTACCCACCATCCGCGCACGAAGCCGCCGCGAGGGCGCGGATAAGCAACCGTTGCCAATGGTATCCCGGTCGGGCTGTCGTGGTCGTCCACGTTGGCGTGCGGTCGGCTCGGTTTGTGATACGATCGTCGTTCTCAACGGCTCATCTCCGCGAGCGGCGAATGGCTCGTTTGACCCATCCCCGCAACGAACTGGTGTCAATCTCATCAACTGGCGTGACACGTTCCCAGTCGATCAGTCGTTTCAGTCTGCTCCGCATCGATTCAGCCCGATCGACACGAATCGGGCGTGGCACATTCCCCGCCGTTCTTCGTTCGAAGATCAACGCCCCGGGCTCGAAACGCACGATTCGGGCATCCAGCGGGACCACCGCGGCGTGTTCATCGCGCATCAACTCGCCTGCGAGCCGATAGCGTGCGGGGCGACGGTCTAGTTGCACGACCACCTTGCCTTGTTTAGACCAGACACGGACTTGCACCGCATCACGTGCCCGACACCATCGTGTTATTTCCGTTAACGTCGCCGACCAAATCGCACTAAAGTCCGATACTTCATCCAACACGGCTTGCAATACTTGTGGGTGGCGACCAAGCCGTCGGGTTGGATGCCCATAGAGCAACACTGGTTCACCGGCAAGATATTTCGCCCGCGCGACACGCGAGAAGTACGTCGCCGCCAAGTCCGCCGCCTGTCGAGGCTCCATTGGGTCGGTACCCTCTCTTTGTGTCGCCGCGTCGAGAAACAGCCCAAGGCACACTGGATGCACGGGCAATTGCAGCACGCGCGTGCCTTGTGGCCAGAACGGAAGTTCGTCGAAGGCCAACCCGAACTCCGAGCTATGTGAAATCCCAGTTTGTTCCAGCGCCTGTGCTAATGCCGTGGACCAGCGCCCGTGGGGCGAGACGAATCCCGAGGGGTTGATTCCAGCCGCCTGCAACACTTCGATGCCGCGATGGATGTTACGTAGATTAGCCTCGAAATCATGGTACGTATGATGGTGGAAGCCGTGCGATCCGACGTCACATCCTCGCAATTCGGCCAGCGCCTTGGGATGTGCCTCGTAGGACGAACCGCAGATAAAGTGGCTGCATGCCGTGGCATGGTCCGCGATGGCCGCGAGTGTCGCGTGAAAATCGTCCGCGTCGTATTCGTCGTAGTCAATCCGAAAGTTGAACATTCCCCGATACGGGTAAGGAAACGCGGCGAGTCGGAGCCAGATCCCTCCGGCATCTTCGACCATGCCTCGCAAAATGCGAAGTGAACGTTCGCGAATCTCCCGGCGATCGATTTCCGCGATCTCCTCGGAGACGCTCAGTGGTCCGAGTTTCCACCAACCTTGTGTCACGCCCGTGTCGAGCCATCCGTCGAACGGATCGCTCCGCGATGCGGCGCGCAGACGGTCGACATCAATGGCCACTTGTCCGGTTATCAGCGTCGGCGGGACCGACGTACGGGAATCGAACAGCACGAACCGCCCGGCGGCTCCGGGCGAGAGGTGGTCGCGGTACGCGATCCCTTCCTGCTTCAACCACGTACGTAGCGGTGAGGGCACATCCCCCAGCAGCAGTGGCAAGACTGGCAGATGCCCGTGGTCCATCATCTCGCCCCGCTACCAAACGTGGCCACACGATTGGTTCGAAGGCTTGTCGCGTGGGCATGCGGTACGTTGACGTTGTTCGCGACGACACGCTGGAAATTCGCGAGTCCGCGCAACCGCCAAAGTTTGGCGTGACGGTCGGCAGCGACCCACGCTGAAAGACCGCTGAGCAGACAAAACGCCCAACCATACGGCCCATCGAGCCAACCGTGCTTCCAAATCAGTCGCCGAAATACTTCACGCACGGGCTCCCGCCACGCGGAGCCTCGAATAGGAATAACACCCTCGGCGACGCGACGTTCGGCTTCGAGTCGCGTGTAGCGATGCATCTTGGTCAAAAATGCCGAAAGATCGGGCAGGGTGGTGTGTTGCAGGAAATGATCGAGCTGTCCGAGGTTCCCCGGGACTTCAAGTTGTTCGTGAACATGTCCCACCCATCTCGCATTATCTCGTCGCACGAGCCGGATTGGAGTATCGTTCTGCGTGCCGGCAAATCGCATCGGGTGGCCAAAGATCGAACTACGTATGCGTACTCGATAGGCGTTGAAATCGCTGCCGCGAGTCTTCTCGCGCATTTCTTCGACAAGCGCCGGCGTGAGTCGCTCATCGGCATCGAGCGAAAGAACCCAATCGCAGCGACATTGTGAAAGGGTAAAATTACGCTGCGCGGCGAAGTTGTCGAAGCGGCGCGACGTGATGCGACATCCATGTTGCTTGCCAATCGCAACGGTCTCGTCGCGGGAACCACCGTCGGTAAGAACGATTTCGTCAGCCCAGGCAAGTTGCGGCAACAATGCACGGAGCCGCGGTGCTTCATCCAACACGATCATCGCCACGGAAATCGAGGGGGTTCGATTCCTGGGACCATCGTCCGTAACCGTGAGGCGTCCAGCCTTGGCAACGTCACATGCGAAGCTCTTGGCGTCGTGTCGACGCGCACCTTCGCCCCCCGTCCAGTCCCGGGACGCGCACGCCACGGAGTGATCGACCGACAACGTATCGATCCGCCGCGGGTGGAACATGCGAAAGAATTTTCGTTCCAGCCGCATGCGCCGCGCGAGCGGAGGTAAACTCCGCGGTAACCACTTGCGATGGGCTTTCCATTGCCGTCGGGCTTCCGACCAGGCACGAAGAAATCGCCACCGCCGCGAGCGGCTCTCGAACCCAGCGGTGATCGCGTCTCGGGCAAGTCGGGCTGCGTATCCCGCGGTCTGACGAAGCACATGCGTGGGACAACGAAGGTTTTTCCACTGGAACAGCAATGTGTTCCGCAGCGCCAGGTGATCGCAGCCTGCCGTACCGAATTCGCGGGCGAAAGTTGCTTGTCCAATGTGAAACGCCACAGATTCCGGAACGTACTCGGCAACGTATTCTTGTTGATAAGCGCGAAACGCCAAGTCGAGATCCTCGAGCCTTCCCGGAAGAAACAACGGGGCGAACCCTCCCAGACGCAGAAACACTTCGCGATCGACTGCCATGACCGCGCCTGCGGAGGCGGTAAGCCCCGGTCTTTGTGTATGTTGCTGGTGACCGTCATACAGCGAGGTGGCTTGCACTAGCCCCCGTCGCCAGCCCACGGCGGTCTTCAACCCCTCGTATTCACCTCCCGCCCAACTTCGACACCGCGGCGCGGTCATGTAGCAGCGGCCCCCTGCATCGATTCCCCGCGACAACAGTGGCTCGACCAATGGATCAACGGCATTTTCTTCCAAAGCGATATCGTTATTCAGCAGTACTGCCACACGGCTTTCGAGGAGCGGAAGAACCGAGTTGTACGAACACAGTCCGCGGTTCGGGCACTGCTGGACGCGAACGTCCGGATACTGCTGGCGGAGAAAATCAACCGAACCATCCGTCGATGCGTTGTCGATGACCACCACGCGGCATGTGTGCCGAGAGGCGGCGGCGGCTTCCACGATCGACCCAAGGCACTGCCGAAGCAGACCGCGACCGTTGTAGTTCAGTACGACCAGGTCGACGTTCATCCGTGAACCGTCCGATGGCAGTTGAATCGCCTGCTTGTTGAGGGCTTGAAGCAGGATTACACCCACGCACATGCCGTTGCAGGCGCGGTCCGCGAAGCGCGGGCTGCAAAGATAGGACCATCGAACCGGTTGGGTCAAGATGATACGGGTTCCGACGTTGCAATTGTGTGTACCAATCTGCATCCCGGCGGCATTGCTAGCAAGCCAATGGTCAGCGAATCGGGCCTATGTAAGACCACGGATGATCACCGGTTGAATATTCTGGCGCCATTCGTCACACGGTTATCCACGCCACATTTCACCCCATCGCCCCACATGCCAGCCAGCGCCGCAAGACATAGTCCATGTGACAACGACCATGAGGACTTCGATGAGAACGTATGACCACTCGCTGGGGTTGTGCTGGCGGCTAATTGTCGCGATCACCGCGATGGCGAATGTTGGGCAAATCGTTCCGACTACGGCGACGACGTATCGAACCCGTTGTTGCCATGAAAGCAAATTCCAGAACGACGTCACGATGACGCCAATGGAGAAGAGTATCTGCGACAGGCATGTTGCCGCGGCCACTCCGAACAGGCCCTGCCCGTCGAAAGTGCTATGTGGTTTCCAACCGCGGCGACTGCCAGTGCGATACAAGCTGTGAAGAGCGTACGGTTTTGACGCTTCGTAATCACCAAGAACTGCGTCGCCGGAATTGCAATTGCCAGCGAAAGCGTCCCGGGAATTAGCCACGTTAACGCAGGCAACCCGGCGGCATAGTCGGGCAACAACCACGCCAATATGGGTGGCCCGACGACCAACGCCAAGCTGGCTGCCAATACCATGATGGCCGCGTGCAATTCCGTGGCGTGGGCAGCCAACCGGGCAACGCGACGCTCGGACTTCCAGCGACCGAGCGCCTCTCCATATTGTGGGGCCATTGTTGTCGCCAGCATATCGGCCACTCCCGACAACTGCGTGGTAACCAACAGCGCGGTCGAATAGACACCAATCTGAAAGGTCCCATCAGGCAAGTAGGCTAACAGCATCAGCCTGTCGACCGTGTGAAACAGCATCATGACAAGGCCGGTTAAAACGATTGGCAGGCCCACCGTGGTCAGCGATTTCGTAGTGCGAAGATCCCACGCCCATCGTGGCGGCGGGGCGTTCATGCTCCTCGCGACGCGGCCACAAACAAGGGAAACGAACAGACAGCCGCCTAATAGGCCGTACAATCCAAAAGCCCAGGTCGCGGTACCGCAGACGCTCAGCGTCAGCACGGCTTCCAAGACGGCAAGACGTGCCGCCGCGGCAAAACACCGTTCGGCTCGCAACATCGAAATGTGAAAAGTAATCAACCGTTGAGCCAGACAGATCGCCGCCATAATCCCCAGACCGACAGCCCACATGAGATTCACCGCGGGACCACCCTGCGACCACATCAAGGTCGCGGCGACGACAAGTGCCAGTGCATACGCCACCGTGGTTGCCACGCTGAACGTATACGCCACATCTCGGCTGTGATGGGCCTCTCGCGGATTTCCGCTGCCTCGAGCAATCGTAAGTTCTCGGGTTGCCGCATTCGTAACACCAAGATTGACGAAGCCGGAGTAGGACAGCACCAGTTTCAGAGCCTGCCACAGTCCCATCTGAACTGGGCTCAGCAACATGCGAATCAAGAGACTTGTCGCTACGCCCAACACCTGCCCGACGATCGTCCCGCTGCCGACAAGCGAACCGTCGCGAACGACCGCCTTCCATCCGCGATCCGGCGTGGAGGACCCGCGGGGTGGCATTTGAGTAACTAGCGTTGCCTGCGTTGCCATCAATCCTGCTCGTGGACGAGTGAAGCTGAACTGGCTTGAAAGAGCCAGGCGATCATCGTCGGGATACGACAGGCGTGGCAAGATGGATTCTGTGATCGCGATTTCGCGATACGCTTTCACGAAGCACCTAACCTTCGTGAACTCGTTTGATGGCAATGCCGATCGACCGGCAGCTACACGGTTCCGTCGACTCGGTTTTGCCGTGCCATCTTCCGACGAAGGTCTGGCTGGCGCTCGAACAGATTAGCGATGCGTTGCCATTCCAGACGATCAGGGCCTAGCGCTTCGTAGATGGCGTGCGCGCGGTCCCAATCCTCGCCTTGGGTAATCGTGAATC
>Ga0114931_10002711_pt1 | contig 22501 bp, 25 predicted proteins | sample 2SBtaG_FD_89579 | JGI IMG/M metagenome (GOLD analysis project Ga0114931, IMG submission 89579) | Deep subsurface microbial communities from Kolumbo volcano to uncover new lineages of life (NeLLi) - 2SBTROV14_V59a metaG | ecosystem: Environmental > Aquatic > Marine > Volcanic | place: Kolumbo... | reverse complement strand
GAGGACGCGGAGGATGTCCTCCAGGGAGTTGGATTTCATGTAGCGGCAGAGGGTGCAGGTCCCGACCAGTTCCTTTTGCGGAAATTCGACCTGCAGGCGTGAGGACAGTCCGCACTCGGTCAGCATCAGAAACTGATTGGTCTCGGTCTCCCGCATGTACTGCAGCATCTGGGCGGTCGATCCGACATAGTCCGAGGCCTGAACCACCTCCGGTTTGCATTCCGGATGGCTGACGACCTTGGCCCGCGGGTACTCTTCGCGTATTTTGCGGATCTGCGCGACGTCGTATTCTTCGTGAACGTAGCAGGTGCCGGTGTAATGTTTGATATCTTTTTTGACGCCACGGGCCTTCATCTCCGCGATCAGGTTTTTGCCCATCAATTTGTCGGGAAGGAAAAAGATCTTGTCGTTGGGAATGTCTTCAACAATATTGTAAACGTTCGAGGAAGTGACGCAGACGTCGCATTCGGCCTTAACCCCGGCGGTCGTGTTGATGTAGCAGACAAAGGTGTAACCGGGATATTTTTTGCGGAGTTTGCGCACTTCCCCGACGCTAATCGAATCAGCCAGTGTACAGCCGTCCAGACGGCCGGGGATGAGGACTTCCTTTTCCGGGTTGAGGATCTGCGCGGTTTCGCCCATGAAGCGCACCGCGGCAAAGACGATCCTTTGCGCGGCAGTCTTCATCGCGTTCTTGCTCAAGGAGTAGGAATCGCCGACGAAGTCGGCCACGCCGTAGGTGATCTCCGGCGAGACATAGGAATGCGCCAGGATGACCGCGTTCTGCTTGGTCTTCAGCGCGTTGATCTCGTTAATGACCGGGATCATTTCTTCGCATTTGCGGCGGGAGTAGGTGCAGACCCGGCCTCCGACTTTGATATTTTTAAGCCGTTGGTAGAGCTCTTCCCCGGTTATTTCGTGTGTTGTCAGCATTGCGTTATGTTTGTGGGTGATTAAAGACTATTATTAATATATAACAATCCGGGAGGAAAATCAAGGGCCGATCTGCTCACCTTTGAGCGCGTGCGGGGTGGCCCCGGTGACGCGGATCCGGATCAGATCTCCGGTTTTGCGGCCGGTCTTTGGGAAGGTGATGAGCTTGTTGGTGTCGGTCCGGGCGACCATGCAGTCTTTGGATTTGTTGGCCTCCTCCTGCTCGATTAGGGCCTCCACGTCCCGGCCGACATAGGCCCGGTTCTTCTTTAAGGAGATCTCCTGCTGCAGGTCGTTGAGCCGGACGGTGCGTTCGGTCTTGACTTCATCGGGAACATCATCCGGGAATTTTTTATACGCGACGGTGTTTTTGCGTTCGGAATATTTGAAGATAAAGGCGGAGTCGAATTCGACCTCCTTCATCACCGCGATGGTGTCTTCGAATTCTTCATCGGTTTCACCGGAAAAGCCCACGATGATGTCGGTCGACAGCGCCAGACCCGGGATGCGGGCCTTCATGCCGGAGGCGAGGTCGAGGAATTCTTCTTTCGTGTAGGTGCGGTTCATCTTTTCGAGGACGCGGTCATTACCGGCCTGCAGGGGCAGATGGATGTGATTGCAGACCTTGGGGTTGCCGGCCACGACGTCGATGACTTCTTTGGGAAAATCCTTGGGATGCGGAGAGGTGAAACGGATGCGTTCGATTCCTTTGACTTTGCTCACCGCCGCGAGAATATCAGCGAAAGTGTCGTTCTCGTGTCGGTAAGAGTTGACGTTCTGGCCGAGCAAGGTCACCTGTTTGAATCCCTCGTCGGCCAGGCGTTTGGTCTCTTCCACAATATTATCCACGGACCGGCTGCGCTCGCGGCCGCGGGTGTATGGGACAACGCAGAATGTGCAGAAATTGTTGCATCCGCGCATGACCGCGATCCAGGCATTGACCCCCTTTTCTCTCCGGGGATAGACGTCTTCGTAGGTCTCGAACTCGGACAGGGTCAGGTCATACGGTTTGGCGCCGCTGACGCCGGCCTGCTTAATTAACTGCGGCAGGCGCTTGTAGCTGTCGGGCCCGGCGATAAAGTCGATCTTCAGACTTCGGTCTTCCAGCAGGTCCTTGCGCAGATTGGTCGCCATACAGCCCAAAAGGCCGATCAGCGGCGGTTCCTCCGCTCTCTCCTTGCGGGCGTGGCGGAGGCTGTGGACGCGGCCGTAAACCTTGCGGTGGGCGTGTTCGCGGATGGCACAGGTGTTGAGCATAACGACGTCGGCCTCCAGCTCATTTTTGACGATTTCGTACTCTTTCTTCGCCAGGATGGCCTTCACCAGCTCGGTGTCATACTCGTTCATCTGACAACCATAAGTCTCGATGTATACGATTTTTCGGTTCCCATTGTTATTGTTTGATTTACGTTCCATTTTAGTTCTTTTAAGCACTTTTCAAACGGTTGATAAAGCTCAATTGTAGCGATTTTCTTATCTTTTATCAAGATCCTTTTAAATATGAGCTCTAAAATCAATTTGGGACACATGACGTAACCCAAATTAATTTAGGTCCAGTCGTGTGTCCCAGTATTCCCGCAGTCGTGTGTCCCAGTATTCCCGTGAGCGTTTTTACATGTCACTAAAGACTTGTTCACCACCCAAATGGCCCTGGTAGGTTAATAGGGCAATGAGGATGAGGCCCAATAGCAGATAGGCCGCCGGTACCTGGCGTTTGGCGCGGTATATCTGAAAACGCCAAAGAAACACATTGAATAAAAGCACGACTAAACCTGTTCCCAGCCATTTGTGGATGGTCATGCCGGTAACCCCGTTATCATCGTTCATCCAGAATAGCCAGCCGGTGATGGCTGTGAAGGGTGTAATAATCATCGCGTAAACCATGGTCCACCACGCGGTATGGCGGAGTGATTCGTCTTTGCGGTAATTGGCCAGCCAATCGCTGGCGACCGATACGGGAATCAGACTCGCGGTGAAGTTCACGAGAACCGGATGCAGCTTGGTGATCTCTACAAAATCTCTTAAAATTGACAAAAAACCGGATTCCATCATTGCACCTCTCAGACGCTTGCATTTTAAGTTGATCGATTGATTTGTTTTACAATTATATGGTTTTTAGGCGGGAAAAGCAATGTCTTTGCCGGTAGGAATGTACAGCAACATTAATATCGTCTTCTTTACCCTTTAGTGCTGATATACTGAGAATATCCATCATTCTAGCTTCAGAACTTCTCCCCGATGAACATGACAATATTCCTCAGAGTTATAAACACTTAAGCGCTGTTTACAGCCGAATTTTTTACAGACTCTTCCACTCTTGAATTTTTTTACTGGGCCGCTTTTTTTCGTTTTGCGGGGATACATTTTTTAATACCTTCTTTCGCGCCGGTCAAAATTATTTCTCCGGGCTCCTCCCTTTCTTCCTCCGAATGAATTGTTCTTAACCCTCGGCCGGGCTTCATTGATCGTGACTTCCTTACCCTTAACCTCGGTGATACCCTGGATGGCGGCTTCGGCTTCGGTTTTGTTCGGCATCTCTACAAATCCAAAACCTCTGGAGTCGCCGGTCATCTTATCTCTGATGATGTTAACGGACTCGACACGCCCAAAGGCTTCAAAGGCTTCTTGTAGCTCATCTCCAGTAACGTCATATGAAAAATTGCCGATGTAAATATTCATTGTTAATCTCCCTGTTTGCCTGCGGGCAGGCGTGTCAGTTTTTTAATTCTTTTTTTTATCCTGTTTCGCTTGTTTCTGTTTGCTGCTTTTTGTTTTGTCCTTCTTTCCTTTATCTCCCATGAGTTTCTCCTTTGTTTTATCATATACCGGGGTTGGAGCTGGATTTATAGACACCCCCTTCGGCTCAAAACAGTCCAAGCAACTATCTCGTTCATGTGTAAGAAATTGAGATCGATAAATAGACGGTTCTTTCGGCAGACTGCCAAGAAGAAAATAATGGTGAGGTCTGTCTTTGGTGGGTATCTACCTAAGTGATCTGTATTCAGTATACTTTAGCGGGAAATTTAATACAATGGATATAAATTAATAAAATTGTGGCGGGCGACGCTCTAATTGGTTGTCAGGCCAGTTCCCTGCGAACCTCGGCATCGGAGGCGATGACCTCGATCAGATGCGGGTTGGGCAGAAATTCCAAGTATCCCGGGGACAGCTGTTGCGTTTTGTCCCCGTCGCGGTAGCTCAGCAGCATTTCCCCCTGCACTTGTCTATCTACTTCAAAAAAAGGCGACCCAGTGTTTGTTGGCACTGGATCGCCTTTTGATCTGTAACCCCGCTTCTCTAAAAGATTTTAAGGAATGCGGAGTGAAAGCAAGATAAACAAATGTCGGGTATTTGGATTTTCACACAGAGAAGCCCAGTCTTTAGCAAAATTGAAACGCCTGTTTTGGGAACACTTCAGTTCCGTTTATTCGTCGGCCGCTTTTTTATTCTCCGTATTGATTCTAACATCCGTATCCGTTTCCATCTTACCCGTTCTTTCTACCGCGCCCACCTCACGTTATTCATCGGCCTTAATAAATTTCCCCACTTTCTCCAAGACCTCCGCATCAACTTTTTCTTTTTTGAGTTCTTTTTTTGCTTTTAATATTTTCTTCCCGTACGCATTATGCTCATGCTTCCCTTCTGCTTTTTTCGGCGTCTTGTCGAGATGGCAGAGAGTGCACTTTGGTTTCTCACCGGGGAAAGTCTGTTTGTATATCCTGATGACTTTCAGATTAGCCATGCTGATTGAAGTAAAACATAACGAAAAAACACCTACCAAAATGATCACCCATAATCCTTTCACCATCGTTTTATACCGCATAATAGATCCCTCCTCCTTTATAAATTAGGATGCATTTTAATGCATCTATTTGTTTCCCAGGGCCTGTTTAATATGTTCGATGAGTTTTGAATTTTCCGGGTCAAGATATATAACCCAGTAATGAACGTCATCCATATCAGGTTTCCCTTTATGGCTCAAGTCTGTTTGTAGCTTATAATTGTAACCCTCTTCACCCGTCTCCAAAATATCATTCTTATTGAGTTCCCAGTAGAACGGAGATTCAAAAGGTTCTTTCTGAAAGGCGTTTAAGGGGTTCATGCCCTCCCTTTTGGGCCAGGTTATTTGTAAAGTTTTACCAGCGATGGCGATGCGCGCGTTATCGATAGTTTCTTTGTTCTGCAGCAGCGGCTTATCATGGAAAATCCGATACCATATGATTTTAATCCTGGCAGGCGTTTTTAAATCAGCTTGCGCAGAAAATGAGTCGTTTCTTGTCTCACTTATCCCCTTGGCCGATTGATGCCCTGCCTCGCTTTTTATAATAGCCTGAATATTTTCATCCTTAAAGTCAGCTTTTTTGAGCTTCAACACCTTGTCGGCATCCTTGTAACCATGTTCAACCATCCACACGATGCTGTCTTCCGACACGCCGGCTTTTTTAAGGTTGATCATTTCCTCTGTAGTAAGTGCCGAGGCATTTTGGGTCAAAAATATGACCATTATCGAGATGATGATAATTAGCATCTTCGTTTTCACTTTTATACTCTCCAATTTATGGCCCCCTCCCCAATTCGCGGGAAGGGGGCTATAGGGTTTACCAGATAAATATCACCCTGGCTAATACGGTGTCGTCTTTGTTTGTACCTCCTGCCGTCAAATCGGTCTCCTTATGTTGATAATCGGTGATGAATTGTAACCCATGCGTAGCGGAAATATTGTACGAGAGGTTAATAGCATTCACAGTGTTGTGACCGACCTCATCGGAAGGATCAAAGTTATCATACCGTACGGCAAAAGCATTTTTTTCTGAGACAAAGTATTCTGCCCCAGCGAAGAAACCGTTGTTATCTCCAACATTTGAACCGCCGGTAACTACGGTGGAGTTGTTGAGGGAATCTTTACCGAACTCATATCCACCGATAAGATTTAATTTTTCCTTGATCGGATAGAAATTGCCATAAAAGGCGAACCGTTGGTATTTGTCTTTGGTTTGAGTGCCTGTGGCGGGAAATGGCACGACCCCGTAGTAATAATAAAATGATAGGGCAGCGTTATCGGTGATGAATTGATTTACGAAAACCTGAAAATCCTTATCATTGTAGGCTGGCTCAGTGCTGTCTTTCGTAAGACTCCCTCCTGAGGCAGCATCCCCGGCCGAATTAATGCCGTTCCAGACATTGGCCGAGATCGTGGTTCCCATTTTAGGGGAATAGAATCCGACTTCAACGCCCGACTCATCCTTGCTCCATATTTTAAACGGTGAGCCAGTGGCGGTTGTCGTTTGGAACAGCGTCCGGTTATTTCCAATTGGTCTATCCGAAGCGCCGAAGCCCTCAAAAGAATGCATAATCCCCACTCTTCCTTGAATCCAATTTTCTCCAAGCGGGTATACCATTCTGAAATAGGCATTCTCGATTTCCGGAGATTCGTCGGGGGCCATGGATATTTCGGAAAGGGACCCGAAGTATTTGCCCCAGGATCCGGTGAGTGGATACATGGTGAATTCTTTGAACGTTAACTGGCTGCTGGTAGTATCCGTGCCGGAACTTGCAGCATTGTGATTGTTGTACTGATATTGTTCTTGAATTCTGCCCGCAAAATAGTTACTTAACTTAAAATCCTCGGTGTCTTGCTCGCCGATTTCACCGGGATCCCGATAACCAGCCGCCCTGAATTCATATCCAAAGCGATTAAGCCTTGGCACGACCGTATGGCACAAACTGCAATCGGCGCCATACTTTCTGGCAAAGTTTGGCATGGCATGGCTTTCACTGGGCATCAGGAATAACGCCCCGACAGCCAGAACCATACAGCTGACGATTAATTTTAATTTGTTATATCGACCCATTGTTCTGCCCCCCTTTTATTATGTGAATCGTTTTATTTGCTAAGATCACGCGCGTTCAATTGGAACCGCAATGATTGAACATAGTAATTATCGAAATGGCGTTCTTTTTTTCACCCCCTTCCCTGCCACTTCCTTTTTCAGATAAAACCGTTTATTATCAGGCCCGGTATATTCCGGGCTTGGCATATTTTTTGATAAAAACAAATACTAAGAAAAACAATTCAAAAATGAGATAGCACAAGACCCATTGAGTCCCACCGGAACCGAATCCATAACTGTGCAGGCCTTTGCCAAGAAGAAAGTTCACACCATACCAAGTCATCAACACTAAAAGGAATCCCAACAGGGAACAAGCCGCGACCCAGAAATTATTCAATTTGTTGGTCGCCCGAAGGTGCACGACCACCATGTACCCGAGAAACGTTATGAGCGCCCATGTTTCCTTCGGGTCCCATCCCCAGAAACGGCCCCATGATTCATTCGCCCAAATACCTCCCAAAAACGTCCCGACCCCTAACGCGATGACCCCTGCCTGAATCAGGCGGTAGATCAAATGCGCGGAGAGCTTTTCCTGTTGGGCGTCAATCCTGCCAAGAGCACTTAGAAACAGTTGGCGGTGTCCCAATGCCATGCATAACCCGAAAATTCCGTAGCTGGAGACAACCGTCAGAACATGGAGTGTCAGCCAATAATTGCTTCGCAGAACCGGGACGAGAACACCCAGCGACCTTTCGATGGGCAGAAGATCTGCGTAAATCATGACCAATACGCTGGCCAAAGCGCCGGCCTCCAGCAAATAATCCACTTTTTTCACCAGAAAATAAATCACCGCACTGACCATTAAGATCCAATTCATGAAGATCATCGACTCAAACATGTTGGAAACCGGCGGCCGTGAAAGAATAAGACACCGCAAGATTAAACCCAGAGAATGGTAAATCAGTCCCGCGGCCAAAGCCCCATAACCGATCTTTCTTAATAACGGCCGGCCGGTTACAAGCGCTATAAAAGCAATTAAATAAAGAATCCAAGCCATGCGAAAGGCCTTGATCCGATAATAAACATTTTCCAGACGGATCGTCTTGATCGTGTGGGGAGAAAGATACCGGGCCGTTTCTTTAATCCACTGCCCTGTCTGATGGACAAACTCCGTTTCCTGGCCTGCCGCGTACAGAGTTGTTAATTGACGGAATTGCGCGGCCAAGGGGTTGGCCGCTTCTTTCGGCGTGGACCAGGCCCGTCCTTTACCATCAGGCGGAATCACCTGGAGAAGTTCGCCGACAATCAGCTTATCCAACGTCACCATCTGCTTATAAAGAAATTCTGCCTTTTGTTCCAATTGAGTGGGTTTAAGATCATCATCGCGCTTCTTCTGACCGGAGGCGGCCAGAGCTGTTAGCTCGTTCAACGACGGTTTCAATTCCATATAGGAAAAGTATTTTCGGTCGGCTGGAAGGCCCAAATGATCTTTCAACGGCAGATTATCTAAACGGACAAGGGGAATCTGCAAAAGTTCGCGGGGATGCGCCAAATGTTTAAAGATAAAGAGGGACGCCGGTTCTTTTTGCCACGTTTCTTTTCCCGCCAGCTGCCGCAGGGTTTCACGGGCAAAGACATCAAATGATTTCATGCGGCCTTCATGCTGGATGGGGATCTGTGAAATCAACTGAGCCGCGTCGGAGGCAAAGGCGCAGGGGACCTTGCAGAGTAAACCCCCCATTAAAAGGATGATGCCAATCGTAGAGAATATCTTTTTCATTTAAACGTCGTGTTCCTTCCCGTTCTTCTTTGTGTAAAACTGACAGAACGCTCCTAAAAAAATAGAAACCGAGCTAAGATAAATCAGCGTTGTCCCCGGTTTCTTGGCGACCGTGAAAACCGAGGCATCCCCATTCGCCGCGTCCTGAATATAAGACGATTGAAAAATCCTGTATCCTTTGTAATCCAACGGCCTGTTCATGCTGATCGTCTGATGCGATTCGGCATTTTCCCTCTTGTCAGTCACAACAACTTCACTTTCAAATGATGCCGGTTTATCGGTCCCCGGATAATCGATTTTCTTGAAATTCTTAAGGGCCAAAGAAAAAGGAAGTGGTCGAACTTTAGATGATAAGGCCAGAATGATATCGCCCAGATAGGTATGAATCGTCGTTTCATCCCCTTCTCTCAGCCGGTGCTTGAATATTTTTCTCCCGTCATTTAGCGCAATATCCACGGCAGCATTGCCTTCCTGAACATAGTTCACGGAAAGGGTGACAGATTTTTCCCCCGGCGCAAACCGGTATTGATCGATGTTCGCTTTTGCGGAAACCAGCGGACAAAACTTTTTTTCAGGATCGAATCGTGCGTCGGTAACAGGAAGCCGGTACTGGCGTTTGTCCAGTCCGATCATCAAAGCGGGACGGTCCGGGTACGATGCCTTCAATTGATAATCATCGATATTCATCGTATCGGCGGAATCCCCCGCATGGACAATCATCCACCCTTCCAGACCATACATGCTCGTCAACAAGGCGCCTAATAAAAGTCCCAGGATGCCGATGTGGGTAATAATAAAGCTGATATGTTTTTTCTTAAATGGAAAACGTACAATCAACGTACAAAAAATGTTGATCCATATTAAAGCAAGATATATATCAAACCAGTGGGTTTGATAAACGCGCCGCTGGACAAAAGAAGTGCCATGGAGAGACTCAAGCGTCGTTGAGACAATCAGTAAAATCATCAAAATGACGCTGATCCATACCGTAAAGGTGACAGAACCTATTTTTCTAACCAGCCACATACGGGGATCCTTTAAAACCCGTTTCTACCGGGACGTGTGGTTTACGGTCAATACCCTCGCCGATTTTTCTGTTATAAGCTGCTTCTTTGCATGCGATAATCTCTTCAACCTCGCGCAGGGCTGCCATCCGTTTTTTCATGTTCTGTGAAACAATTTTGTCCAGATCATCGATGGATGCCAATTCAACGTTTTCAAGATCGGCAACGCGAGGGTCAATGTTGCGCGGCATCGAAATGTCAATGCAAAGAAGTTTTCTAGAAGGCCTGTTTGTCATCACCCGGGCCAGCAGGTCCTTCTCAATTAAGTAATGCGGAGCGCACGCGGAACAAATGCAAACATCGACCTGTTCCAGGATTTCCTTTATCTGCCAAAAGGAAACCGCCTCTCCTGCTAATTGTCCCGCCAGATCTGAAGCCTTGTGGTAAGTTCTATTCATCACAAAAATCCGGCCGAGGCCTTTTCCTACTAAGTGATCAGCGGCAATAGACCCCATCTTCCCGGCACCCAAAATTAAAACGGTCTTGTCCTTTAATACCCCCAACTTTTTTTGAGCCAGAGTCACAGCCGCCCAGCTCACCGAATGCCCTCCATCGCTGATCCTAGTCTCATTCTGTGCCTTCTTGGCCGCCCGGATCACCAAATTGCTCAAGATATTAAGATGCCTGGCCAGCATCCTGTTTTTCCGTGAAAGTTCAACCGCCAGTTTAACTTGGCCTAGAATTTGTTTTTCCCCGAGGATCAATGAGTCAAGTCCACAGGCCACACGGAAAAAATGGTGGATAGCCTCCGCATTATAAATGGTATAGAAATATTTCCGCAATTCGCTCTGGTTGCTTAGTTTTTTAACTTTCGATAGCGCCTCCCAAAGGTATGTGTCATCCTGATTGATGCAACCGGCCAAGATTTCAGTGCGGTTACACGTTGACATCACTATGGCCTCCACGATCGCCGGATTATTTCTTAATTCGCTTAAAAGCAGTTCCCGTTCAATCGACCTCAGGGAAAATTGTTCCCGGATTTCAACCGACGCGCTCCTGTGATTAATACCGATAGTAATGAATTCCATGGGATCTTTTAGATTAACGATTACACTTTTTGTCCGAATGCAGATAATGCCAAAAAGGCATTTATTCTCTTACCGTATTTTTTCTTTAAGGCCTCAATCAGCTGTTTCTTTTCAGACTGGCTTAATTCTTTATCGATAACCTTGTACACACTTTCTATTTCCATCTGGATGTGATTCCTGATTAAGACAATAGCATAGATCCCTTTTTCGCTGAGCCGGTCCAGGGCATTCATCTGCGCTTCTTGTTTCTCAGATTTATGGAATTCTTTCAGAAGAGCTTCACAATCGCCGACGATGTTATAGAATTCGGTGCATTCCACCGTGAGTAAACTCAAGACCGGGTCTAGTCTTGGAATGTGTCGCTCCAGGAAAGGGAAGATGATCTCTTCATCAATTTGCTTATGGGTGAGATATGTCTCTTTGAGAGTGCTGAGTATCCGTTCAATTGTTCTGATATTGCTTTGCCGATATCTTTTACCTTCATATTTAAGCTTTTTGAGAAATTCGTGGAGTTTATCTAATTTATTAAATACGTGATGCCGTTCTTCGCTGAACACATCTGTGAAATTCTTTATCTTTTCCAATTTCCTCATACTATTATTATAGATAAGGCTATGGGCACTGTCAGTGACAACGGTCACTCATATATCTTGAGGGATTACAAAATACTGGAAGGGATAAGAGGAACTTGCTATTTGAGGATATTTTCCAGAGCCTGCCGATTGCGGATAACGATTTGGCGGGATTTGATATCAATATATCCGTGGCGTTTGAGTTGGTTGAGATGGCGGGTCATGGTTTCCCGGACAATACCTAATCGATGGGCGATTTCTTCATAATTATAGGGGATATTGAGACAATCTTTTTTCTGGCATTGGCATTCAGGGGCATCGAATATACCCAAAATGAATTTAATAAGTCTTTTCTGTGAATTTTCCAGCGATACCTCTTCGATCAGCGAATTTAAACGGTTAATCCTGGCAGCCATAATAAGATTGAGCGCTTTAGACAATTTTGAATTTGAGTTCACCAGGTGAACATAATCCCTTCTGGCCAAATACCAGACGCGGCAGGACGTCATGGCCCTCGCGCAAGCGGAACATTGCCAACTCATTAATCCCGGATTGCAGGCGCAGGTATCCCCCGGTGATAAGATTTCAAGTGTCTGCTCCCTGCCGGAAGAATTCAGACGGAAGACTTTGACGCTGCCGGATTGGACAATAATAATCCGTTCACACTCTCCTCCGCATTCAAAAAGGAATTGCCCTTTTTTGTATGACTTTTCTCTTATACGTAACCACATACTTTCCCATTCATGGGCTGATAGATCCCGGAACAAGATGTGTTTTCTGAGTTTAGCCGCAGTTGATTCTGTCATATTGGTAAATGTTATACAAAAATCAAAGATGTGTCAACGTTCTTTCCAAGTCCGTATGCTGGCCCATCTTGCATAACCTCCTCTCTTCATGTCAGTTACTCAATTTAATAAGTGCTCTCGCTATTCTCTCTATTGTCATCCTATAACGCATCCATCTGCCAGCCGTAAGTAGATATGTACACATGCTTTCTGGAATTGTCATAAGTGCTTGGTTCTCTTTGTTTTGGCATTTTATTTGTGCTCCTTCATAGAGCCCTTTGAAGGGCTGAATCGTTTTCCTATCTCTGACCCCTTTCTGCGGCCTTCATTCTATCACAAAAACTGGATCAACTTTCGGGGGCTAGGTCATTATTTGAAAGCGACTAAGATGGCCCCGATCATCATCAAAGCTACACCAAAAATCTGTTTTGTTTGAAGATGCTCGCCCAGAATGAGGACGGCCAGAACAACGGCCAAAGGAAGACTCAGTTTGTCGATAGACACAACGAGAGAAGCTTTTCCAATTTGCAAGGCGCGAAAATAAAGCAGCCAGGAAAGACCGGTGGTCAACCCGGAAAGTGTCAGAAAGATCAGATTCTTCGCGTTAAGGGCTAAGGGATTGACCCATTCCGCCCGGACCGCGAGCCAGACTCCCAGAAACAGGCAGATAACAATTGTCCGGATAAATGTCGCCATGTTGGACGAAACGTTCATGACGCCGATTTTAGCGAGGATAGCCGTCAGCGCGGCAAAAAAGGCCGAACCCAACGCGTATATTTGCCATTGATTCTGCATTACTAAGAATTATATATTTATTTATAGAGACTGTCGAGCGTTGTTCAGGTTTTTTCCCAGGATGTAATATGAATAGATTGTGTTCAGTTCGTGGACGAGGTAGGAACGCCTTGTCTTGAACAGGATCCGGTAACCGTTTTTCATAAAGAAAATTTTTGCCCTGTCGGATATTGTCCCGACCAGGATTCCGCGGACGTGTTTGTCTTGGAGGTAATTTTCGAATTCTTTAATCAGGCGGGAACCCAGGCCCTCGTTCCGAAATTGTTCATCAAGGTTGATGTGAAAAAGGGCCGGATATTCGGCGTGGTAGTTATGATTCCGGAATTCGCCTTTGATATAACTGAGGAGAGCCTGCCAGGTAAATTTTACGAAGGTTCTTTTCCATAGCAGCCTTCTTTTAAGAGCTTTGAAGAATAGGCTCACCATAATTTTTGTCCGAGAAATCTTATTCATCCTTAAAGCGTCAACAGTTCCAGTGAGATAACCGACAACATCTTTTCCGTGAGTGACAACAAAACAGGATTCCGGTTCGTAATCGGTAAAATATAAAGTCAGCGCGTCGGCGAGAATCTCTTTGTCGTTGACAAACAGTTCCGGTTTTCCGAATAAGGCGGTCTCATAGGCGATCCTTCGGAGGGTCTCCCGGTCACCGGGTAAATATTTTCGTATCGAAAGGTCAGCGGACATTCGTGCTCTGCTTGATGATCAATGTTCTCCAGGGGGTCGCTTCAAGCGGCCAGTCGGCAATATATGTCTTCATACAACTGAGAATTTTATCCGGTGCTCCCAAAGTGGACAGGGGGATCTTCAGCAAGAGGGCGCCGCGTTTGCGGATAAGCCGCACGTCCTCGACAAAAATTCTGCTTGATCCGTCAAAGACGGAGACAAAACGGTCAAAATTGATGTTGATCCGGATCTTGGGCATAGTAGCGAAATCCGCGCCGCTCTTATAACCCATCAAATACAGGTTGATGCCGGAGACTTTTGACTCCCAACGGTTGATGGCCAGATGTATATATAGGTAGCCGTCCTGCCGAGCGTAGGCGAGTGTCCGGATGATGTTGTGTCCGGGTCTGCCCTCTTCTGCCAAGTGACTGATGATGTTCTGCTCGGAAACATATTTCTCCCAGGGGATGCTTTTTTCGTTTTTGGGTAATTGGATGTCGCTGAAGCGGCCGAAGAGTTCGTTTTTTCTGGCAAAGGTCGGAAGATATTTGGGGTTATACGCTTTTTGGCTTTTGTAGTATTCGACGGCTTTTTCCTTATTTTTAATTTCGTTGGGGGTCAACGGGAATGTCCACCATGTGAGACCCGCGTCGGTTAGTGTTTTTGGGACGTTCAGCGGCAATTCCGGATGAAAGCCTCTGGGCAAAGGCCATCTGATTACATGAATGATATAGGGGAAGACTTCCGTATTCGGCAATTTTCTTTTCAAATCCCATAATGCCACCTGAAGGAAAAGATAATAGGCGCGGTGATCGAGGTTGGTATCGGCCGGCAGTGTCACAAAGATCTTTGTCGGCTGAAAATTGTAGAGAATTTGTTCGAGGTCATGAAGGACACTTTCCCCTTTGTAAGGCGCGTTGTAAGAAAAGGCGTTTTGATAGGGCACAGCGTTGACCCTGGCAAGCATACTCTTATACGAACGGCTCTGATGCCAATGTTTGGTAAAGATTGCCATGGTCCCGAAATCCGGATATCCGAAGAAGATCAGCTGAGATTTTTTCAACCCAAAGAACTGCATGGCGTTGAGGGCTTCCTGATGACGGGTCTCCCCCATCTTGAGCAGTCCGCGCCGGTCCAGGACGGGGTGTTTTTTATAGGCTAAAAAGGCCAGTTCGTTGGTTTCTCCGGAGGTCAAATAAACGACCTTGAGCGGAATCCCCAATTCTGTGGCCCTCTGGATGATCCCGCCGGTGCCGATGGTTTCATCATCGGGATGCGGCGCCAGCACGAGAATTTTGTCATGCTTGTGCAATACAAGATCAGAGGAAGCCGGGGCGGACTTGCCGTTTAAGACAAACGCACAAATCAACAGCAAGCCAATAGCGCACCGCGCTGTCATTGAATAATGAATTCCTGCCGGTAGAACTTTTGGTTTTGGCATTTTGTAATGGCTTTAGATAATACGTTTTTGGAATTTACGGATACACAGGATAAGGATCACCGAAGCGATGATAACGAGCGCCGCGATTTGAGGAATGAGGTCGGTAAAACCGAGTCCTTTCAGGACGATTCCGCGCGCGATTTTAAAAAAGTGAGTCAGCGGAATAATATTTCCCGGTTGGTATTGTATTTTTGAAAAGTGATGGTTTGTAAAAACATTTATCGGTTGGAACCTTTTCATGGAGTCAGAGACGGAGAGTCTTATGAAATGAAATTATACGGCATTTCGGAAAAGATGGCAAGGCAACAGAGTTTTATCGTTTAATCCATTTTTTTACTTAATGCGGGGCAAAACGGGCGCAGATAGCGGCGTTTCCACCAGCGGCCGGTGCTCCGGTGTTCGGAACGGGAAGTGAAATCATAATCGTATAATTGCGCGCGGATGTACCGGGGAGGCGCATCGGGAAACGGGTTTGTTTTTAAAAGGGCCGTGACGGGCGGAGAATCCTCCAGCAGACGGGCCTCCAGCGCGACGAACCACGGCACCCGGCGGCAGTCACCGGACAGCGCGGCGAACCACATTTGCCAGTCCAGCCTTGGCTGGAACGGGGCAATCTGTGGAGGCCGGCGGGAAAGGTTGCCGGTCTTGTAGAGAAATTCGTATTTTTGCCAATGCACGCCGTCATTGCTCCCTTCGATGATGATTTCCGGCCGGGTCAGGGTCATCATGGCAAACAAACCATAATGGTTGGCGATGAAAAACGGCTGGACACCTTTGGTCAGAGCCAGTGCCGGGGGCGGGATCGCCTTGCGACGTATTCCTCCCGGAACCACCTGGGTCAGGGTTATAATGCCGATGAGCGCGGACAAAACGATTAAGATCCCGGCCTGGATCCACCGGCGGATTTTTGTCGGTAAGTTCGGAGCGGATTTTTTGGAATGAGATTTTTCCCGCGACGGATTTTTAAGCCGGTGAAATTCCAACATCCGGTCGTCCAGGAGGGTGACGCTGAGGGTAACGGTCAGAACGTTAAAGAAACAAAAGTTTCCGGTGAGCGTGATCAAAAATTGCAGGGCGTTGAGCAGTACAAAAGCGGTGAGCCGCCCAGGGCGTCCGCAAAAGATCAGAAAGGGGACAAATCCTTCGATGAAGAAAACCAGCGCGGCCGAACATTTGTGGAACCATAACGGGAGATGATAAAAGTACCAACTGAGCGGGTTGGGAATCGGCTGGGTCATGTAATGATAACTGAGGGCCGTCAGGTCACGCCAGGTCGGATCTCCGCTCAGGATCTTGACGAGAAATGATTCAAACATCAGTTTGAAAAGCAGCAGGCGCAGAAGCCAAAGGCCGATACGGGAAACGGGTTCCCGGTTTTTGAAGGTGTCCAGCAGGGTCCACGGGGCAAAGAAAATACTGACAAAGCCGGCCTCCAGGAGCAGGATATCCCACTGGAAACTGAGGAAGGTTTGTCCGACGTGGAATATAGACAGATACAGCACCCAGGTTCCCAGAAGGCACAGCGCCGGGCAGAGTCCGGCGATCACGCCCAGTGAGAGTAGCATTCCCAGACTGCAGACTCCCAGCAGCGCGGCGTCGCTGGAATTGATCCAGAAAACGCTGGGGACTAAAAAGATTCGGGATACACCGCTTGCGACAGAGCGCGCCGCGTCAAGAAAATGACTCGCCGGCAGAATACCCTCACTGCCGACGAGTCCTAGTATTTGTCCATGCAGGGACCAGAACGCGAGGAAATAAACACAGCCCAAAAGACGCAGGTAAAACCAGCGGGATTTGAATAACGGCATTAGTCCTCTTTTCCTTTCATGGTCATTGCGGACACGGAGTTGGAAACATCCTTATTATAAAATCACTGCCGGAAATGACAAAGCGGAATTTCCGGGCAGACGATTTAAAAGTTCCGGCTGAGAATAACTTTAAACAGCGGCGATGCCACCAGCTGATTGCCGTTGACGCGATCGTAGACGGCGAATTCCACATCTCCGTATACTTTGAAACTGCCCATTCCCACCTCCAGGCCGGGCGCGAGAAGGACGCGCTCGTAGCCGCTGTTGGACGGCGCCGCCGCCGGGCCGCGGTCACGAAGCCGGGCGGATCCGATGACCTGCAGCATCGGGGTGACTTTCAGCTTTCCGGTGGATGGAGGTGTGTAATACGCGCCCAGCGCCACGTTGAATTCACTGCCCGGACGGTATCCCTCCTGTGTCACCACCGGCTGATCTATTGATCCCTTAATAAACCAGTAAAACGGGCTGTGGGTTGTGATCATGCCCCGGTGGTAAGCCCCTAGCAGTATATCGGTCGAACCCGTGCCGATTTCGGTATCCCGGTCAAAATGAGGATCCCGCCAATCGCCCGTCGGGAGTTTGAGACCGAAGGTGACACCGGTTGACATATCCGGCGAAAAACCGGAGTAGACACCGCGGATGCGGATATCCCCGATCGCGCCGTGGCTTGACGATGTAATTTCGCCAGTGTCTTCATCGGTTGTTTTGAAATAACGGTCCCAGTAAGGCATATCAATCCTGATGCCCCATTGACGGTTGAACAGGTACTGGAACCCCGCGGTGACAAAATGAGTGCGGATTTTTTTATCTTCGTTGTCTTCGGCCGGTGCTTTGGACGTTCCGCTCCAATTCGTGTCTTGATTCATAAAGTCGTATTCAAGGGAAACTATTCCTCCGGGCCCGGAAGGCAGTGTCGATCCGGTCCCGACGTCGAAGATCCCACACCCGCAGGCGCAGGCCCAGCTTTTGGCCGGAGCGAATGCGGTGAAGCATAATGTAAAAAGTATCATTCCAAGAAACCGGGAGGCTCTTGAAACCAGGTTTTTGGACAGAAAAGATTGAACAAAATAAAACATAATTCTCTCCCTTTCTTCGAGATCAAATATTGAATAATTGTGGATGAAGGTTGATGAAAGAGTCAGGTTTTCGGAACGTGGTCAATGCGGTGGACGACAAGAAGAGAATAAAGACGGGACTGATCCCGGTGGTAAAAAAAGAGGTGATTTCGAAACGCACTGGCGTTTCGCATGGAAAGAAAATAAAGATTCGCTCCCCCGAAGGCGTTGTGTTCTTTTTGTTCGGCCCCGCCTCCGCTCCGGTACATTGTCTTTCCGGCGTCTTGGGCCATCCGTTTAGCGAGCAGGTGCGCGCACATGCAAAACGCCCGCTGGCCGTTACAGGCCTTTTTTTCCTGCGAAGGTTTGATGAAAATACCGAGCGGCAGGATCCAGATAAAAAATACGAGGATTGTTATGAAAGAAATGCTTTTTCGCATAAATGGTAAATTTTTTAGTCCCGGAAGAAATATAAAGCGGCAGTCAGAATGATCCCGACGACGTACAAAGGGATAGTCCCTTTTAAAAAATAGGGATACGCCATGAGCGCGATTCCAATGATGACCGGTTTCAGTTCGGAATTCTTTTTGCCGTACATAAAGGCGATAAACCCGATGCTCCCGAAGACGATCCCACCCATTAAACCCCAGAGAGAAAATCCGCCGATCAACCCGTTGGAGAAGGTGTTTCCCGCGTAGACCTGGGCCACCTGACCGAGCAGCTGCCCGCTGTTCTGGCACAGCCCCGGTGAGGCGAGCAATCCGGTCAAAGCAACCGCCAGGCAGAATGTCAAAAAGATTTTTTTCATTAGCCCTCCGCGTGCTGCATCTTTAGTAATTGTGTCGAAACAAACTTTTGATAGATCCGCCGGTCAAAACAGCCAACGATTTTTCCCTGATTGTCGACAACCGGAATAAATCCGAGACGGTGTTGATCCATATAATTCTTGGCTTCGAAAAGCGTCGCCTGGTCGGATATCGTGTGCTCAAAGGAATACTTAATATCCTCCGCCAGCAGCAGCTCTTCCGAACCATCCAGGAAGAGCGAATTCTTAATACTGTCGATATTGACCACCCCCGCCAGATGTCCGTCTTTGTCCACAACCGGGTACTGTGTGTAAGGACTGCTGCTGAAAATTTCCAGAATCATCTTGAGGTGTGTCGTACTCTGGATGATTGGATAGGATTTGTCCATGATTTCTCCGGCTTTGACGGTATGAATCAGATCCTCTTCGGTTACACTTTTGCCTTCTTCTCCGGCCTTGACAATCGACCATTTGACCAGCGGCGGCCCGACGATCTGTACAACAAAGGTCGTCGCGGCGACAATATTGATGATCAGCAATCCTACCTTTTGACCCTCGGGGCCGGTCTGGCCCAGGTTGTGACTGATCGATAGGGCCAACCCCATCGCCACACCCCCTTGAGTGAACAAGGCAAAGCCGGTGTATTTCGTCACTTGTTTTTGGGCCTTTGCGATGAGGGCGCCGAACGTCGCTCCGAGGATCTTGCCGGCACTGCGGGCGAGCAAATAAACTCCGACCAGGCTCAAGATCGCCATGTTGAGAAAGGTGGAGATATCCAGCTGGGCGCCGATCGCGACAAAAAACAGAATGTAGAGCGGCGTCGTCATCTCCTTAATTTTTCCGAAAATTTTCTCACTGAACTTGGGAAGGATGTTGCCCAGGGCCATTCCAAAGGCCATACTGGAAAGAATCAAATCAAGATGCAGGTAGACCGACAAACCCACGCCGGCAGCAACGATGCTCAGGATCACCGAAATGACCAGACCCTCTTCTTTCAAATGTTTATAGATGCCGAGAACCAGCAGGGCGCCGATCAAACCCAGTCCGATACACTCAAAGATTTCCAGGATGGGGACGCCGACTCCCTTCCACCAGGAGAAGCTCTGCTGTAGGATCATAGTTTTGGAGAAAACACTGACCAACCCGTAAAGGATCAGCGCCAGCCCGTCATCCAGGGCAATGATGGCGGTCAGTGTCCTGGTCAGCGGCCCTTTGGCCTTGTATTCCCAAAGCACATTGACCGTCGAGGCGGGGTCTGTGCCCGATGCGATCGCCCCTAGGATCAATCCGAGGTACAGTTTTTTGGTCAGGAGAGTGACAAAAACCGTGACAAAAATAAAGGCAAGCATCCCCTCGGCAATGAGCATGGTGTAAATGGATTTACCGTATTTTTTAAAGACGGATCCCTTTAGTTCCGAACCGATGATGCAGCCGATAATGCCGAGGGTAAAATTCACCAAGGGGGTCAGAGATTGGACAACCCCGGCATCGAAAATATGCAGAAAGGATTTACCGAGTAAAAGCCCGAGAAGGATATATCCCACGACCTGCGGAATTTTAAAATGACGGAAGACCCGGCCGCTCATCGTGCCGAGAAAAATAGCCGCGCCTATCAAAAAAAGTGTGTTCATGCTGTCTTGTTATTTTGCCTTTCTTCCGCCTTTGTCAGATTATGAGGTAGAAAGTTTGATGGAATTCGCGATTGCTCGAATGTTTTAATGATTGTCAGGAATTCTTGTTTTGTGGCCGCTTTTCTCAATTTTTCTATCATACCAGGAAAATGGATGATTTTGGCAATTTGTGCCAATATTCTTAAATGGATAAATTGGTTCGGCGCGCACGGCATAAAGAACAGTTTGACCTTTTTGTTGTCCGGCGCGTCAAAGTCGACACCCACGCCGGAACGGGCGATGATGAGTTTCGGCCGTTTGTAGATCATCGGGTAAGGAAACCGTGAATGAGGAATGGCCACACCGTTGCCGATCGCCGTAGTAGAGAGATTCTCGCGGTTTTTCAATTCGAGATAGAGTTCCTCATACGATGAGACGACGCGGGCCATACTGGCGATCTTGGCAAGCTTGGATAAGGCCTTGTTTTTAGTTTCCGCGTGAAAGTCCAGGTTGATCAGTGTCTCGTCGGTCATCTGGGATAAAGGAACCAGGTGGCCGTTAGATCTGATCACCAAATCCAGATCTTTATCATTGGATTCAATTAATTCTTTCTGCAGATGATGTTCAATGGACACCAGTTCAAATTTCCAGCTCCCGTTGGGCAGGAATTCCGAACTGTCCCGCGTTTTATCGGATGTCTCAACGTTTTTCTCATTCAACCGAATATATTCTGCCAGTTCTTTGATAGTCAAAATATGTTTTTCTTCCATAGTTATCTCACTTTAGTCGGTGTGTTTCCGCCCGAGCTTCCCGGTGACCAGGCGTCGAAGGAATCGTCCCAGTTGTTTTTCTTTATTCCAGAAAAACCTGAATTGACCCAAAAGAGTTCCGAAGATCATCAGGTTAACCTGGTAAATGGGAACGATTAGCGGAATGTAAATCAGGACTTTGACCCAGAGCGGCGTCTGATCAGTGATCCCGATCAGGTGAAAGATGGGCCGGCGTTCAAAAGAAATGCACATCCCCGCTATCGAAAAGACGATCATAATGGCGGCAAAGTCCCAATTGTTTTGGATATTCCATTTTTTCTTTAATTTTTGAAAAATCACAGTGCACAGACTTTCTTTATTGGTGGTTAATTTTTATGGTAGCGTAAAGAGATGAATTAGGAAGAGACGGGAGGCGAACGTTGGGAAACAGATGAAGGGATGACCGACGCGGCGCTGTCCTGTGTGCTGGCATGATAAGGAGAGCTTGGGAAGGGCCGGACGATACACAGGCGGGTAGGCGGAGCGGACAGAGGGTCGTCAGGGCTATCCAGGAATTGGAGTTCGTCTGACGCGAGAGTCTTATCCTGGCTTCGATCGATGGCCTCCTGAGGGAGCCATCCGCCGGTGGCCTGCAGGGGCGTGAAATCGCCTTTCCGGCTGACCCATAAGGCTACGGCCGCGCGTTTGGACGCTTTAGGGATTTTAGGGGGAAAAGTGAACTGCCAATTTCCGTCATTCGAGGGATGGCTTTCAAAGGAGAGAACGACAAAATCTTCAGTGAGCAGGCGGTCGCGGTTTTCGCCGCGGGTGACATCGGTCTTCAAACCGAAACCCAGGACGGCGACGTTTAAGACCAGATCTTTAGTTGTGTCTGTTTGATAGCTGGCCGAAAGCTGTCCGGATTCCAGCCGCGCCTGAAGGACTCCCGCGGATTTGTTTTCTTCCGGAAGCGACCCTCCTCTGAACCATCCTCTCCACTCTTTTCCGTTGACAACAAATCCCGGTGTGTATACCGACCCGACGCGTCCCTGGGTTTTATACGCGCGCTGTCTTTCGGTGGTGTCATGGGATGAAAAAGGATCCTTCCACCCGAGGTAATCCCAGTAATCCACATGAAAGACGACCGGAACAACATCCTTCCACAGGCGAGGGCTGTCGATTAACTGATTGACCCAATTCTGTGCGGGCGGACAACTGCTGCATCCCTGCGAGACATAGACTTCCATCAGGGTCGCCTGCTGGCGGGGGCTCGCAAAGGAGATCCCTTCCGCCGCCTGCACGGGCGTAGGCCAGAGGAGCGCGCACGCAATCAGGGCGCACAATTTCAGTGCATTGTTTTTTAAAAAGGCCATTGGTTTAGAAATTGGGAGATTAATGATATGATATTATAGCGTCTCGCGGTGTTCCAAGCAAGACGGGATTCGATTATTAAAGACCGGTTTTTCTTCCCGCCGGATCAGATCCTGTTTCATATCTTTTTGAAAACGTAAATGATGATTCCCACCGCGATGACGGCCCCACCGGCGAGCAAAGATTCAGCCGGAAGACTGAAGGCCAG